>MKWU01000027.1_pt1 | contig 280690 bp, 255 predicted proteins | sample 809101 | NCBI WGS metagenome assembly MKWU01 (sample SAMN05860141, study PRJNA318959) | sponge metagenome | host: Aplysina aerophoba | place: Slovenia: Piran, Adriatic Sea, Gulf of Piran | collected 2013-05-07 | reverse complement strand
GTCATCGCTCCCCTCCAGGTCCCGGACGGTCTCCCCGATGGCCTTGACGGTCTCCAGCAGGGTCCGCTGTTCCTCCGGGCCGAGGACGAGGCGTGGCGGGTTCCTCACCTTCGACGGCGGGTTGCGGTTGAGCGCCCTATCCACGATCAGCTTCGACATTGACACGCCCTCGCGTTCGGCACAGGCGCGGATGCGCTCCCTCTCGAGACGGCTGCACGAGATCGAGTGCATGGTGACCCTCTCCTCGACGCGCCGGCCCGTCATGACGCCGGCTCCTGGCTCCCGGCATCCCGCTGCGCCTGGAAGTCCCGGGCCGCAAGGTAGAGGAACGACAGCGCCTCCATGGCCGTGACGTCGCTCCCCGGCAGCGGCGCAAGCAGGTCCTCGAGAACCAGCAGGATCCGGTTCACCCGGTTGAGGAGATCGCGCTGCTCGGCTTCCGAGAGCGCCAGGCGCATGTCGTCCTCCTCCTCCAGGACGCAGGCGACGACGAAGCGCGAGATCGTCATGTCCGCCTCCTTCGCCCGCCGGCCGACCTCTTTCCAGTCGCTCGGGCGGCAGCTGACGCTGAACTGCTGGTGGCGTCTCATCGGTGTTCCCCCCTCCCGTCGAGCAGCGCCTCGGCCTTCAGCAAGGCCTCGGCCTCTTCCTCGATCGCCTGCCAGGCCTCACCCTCGCCCGCGCGCTCGAAGCGGTAGCGTTCAATGAGGGCGAGCACCCGGAGATGGTGCGCGAGGCGCCACTGCAGGTCGACGGGAAGACACTCCGGTTGTGGTCTCCTTGTGGTCAACGGCTGTGGGGTCGTAGTGGCGCCGAGGATCTGCTGCACGACGAAGCGGGAGATGGGCATGTCGAGAGCCTTCGCACGCTCGCCGAACCGTGCCCACTCGCTGTCGGAGACCATGATGGTGCGCGCCTTGCGCTTCGGCTCCTTCGCGTCCATCATACGCTCAGCCGGCGGTGGCCGAAACGAAGTATGAGGGCCTCGGAAGGCGTGAAGAAGTGGAAGTTCAGTTCATATACCATTGGAAACCCCCATGTCAGTCATTGGTCCCTATTGTTGGTGTTTGACATATATTGGCGAGATACCTCAAGTATTTGGGCCATACACGAAATGGTATCTATTACTTCCCCGAATGCAACTGTGCGATTTGGGATATCAGATCTAGTATAGGCCATATGTCGCCGCCGATACTTGACATAGGCATTATTGTGGCGTAGTTACATGTGAATAGAGAGAGACACGTCGTTGGTTAGAAATGTCATACAGGTGTGAGTTAGATAATATTTCTGTCACACCGCACGGAAACGGGAAACCGCCATGGCCTCCAATCCTCTTCGCTGCCGCGCGCCGGAAGGAAACACCCCTCAACTCACCGACTGGGGATGCAATTCCGAGTACGGTGTCCTCACCGATATCCTGCTCGGGCCGGCCGACCACTTCCACTGGCTCCCCACAAGCTCCATTTCCAGGGCTACTCTCAAGCGCGGGGACCGGTTCGATTCACAATTGGCCATGAAACAGCACCGCGAGATGGTCGATGCCTACGAGGACGCAGGTGTGAGGGTGCACTGGCTGGAGGCCGACGGTGACCTTCCCTACCAGGTCTTCGCCAGGGATTCCTCCTTCATGACGCCCTATGGCGCCGTGGTCACCCAGATGGCCCAGTGGTGGCGGCGCGGCGAATACGGACCGGTCATCCGCTTCTATGTCGACAACGGTGTTCCGATCTTCGACATGGTCACGGCGGGGTCTTTCGAGGGAGGCGATTTCGACATCATCGAGCCGGGTTGCGTCCTCATCGGCTGGTGCGGCGAACGCACCCAGGAACAGTCGGCACACCAGGTGAGGCATTGGTTCGAGAAAGAGGGCTGGGAAGTCCGCGTGACACCGATTGCCGAACACTACGTCCACATCGATCTCATGGTCTGCATGCTGGCCGAGAAACTCTGTGCCGTCTGTCTCGACACGACCGAACCGGCCACCGTCGACTGGCTGAAGGCGAAGGGGATCGAGATCGTGCCGGTGAACTACCCCGACACCATGGCGCTGGCCTGCAACGTGATCTCCCTGGGCAATGACCGGGTCATTGCACCAGCCCACGCCAGGGACCTGGTGGCCCGTCTGAAAGCGCTGGGATTCACCGTCTATGACCCCGACGTGGACTGCTTCACCCGCGGCGGCGGCGGTGTTCACTGCATGGCGCAGTCGCTGCGCCGCGAACCGGTTTGAGCGGAGACCATCGATGTCGCAAGCGGTCATGATCGTTACCGGCGGCAGCCGGGGAATCGGTGCGGAGATCGCCCGCCTGGCCGGCAAGCGGGGCTATGATGTCGCGGTCAACTACGCCTCCTCCCAGGCCCGCGCCGAAGAGGTGGCAGCCTCGATCCGGGCCGAAGGCCGGCGTGCCGCAGCCATCCGTGCCGACGTTTCCCGGCCCGATGACATCGAATCTCTCTTCGGGGAGACCGACCGCCTGCTCGGTACGCCGGCGGTGCTGGTCAACAACGCCGGAATCTCCGTCGAGACGCCGGTGGCCGATCACGATATCGACACGGTGCGGCGGATCATCGACACCAACCTTCTCGGGCCGGCGCTGACCAGTCGCCAGGCAATCCGCCGCATGTCGACGCAAAGGGGCGGCAGCGGTGGCGTCATTGTCAACGTGTCATCGATTTCCGGCGTCTATGGCGGACTCCCGGGTGATGTCGTCTATGCGGCGACCAAGGGTGGACTCGATTCCTTCACCCTGGGCCTCGCCAAGGAAGTGGCGGGGGAGGGCATTCGCGTATGCTGTGTGCGCCCCGGCCTCATCAGGACCGAGATCTGGGATGATGGCATGGGGCAGGACGAGGTGACCGAACTCGGCAGACGTGCCGTTCCGATCGGCCGCATCGGTGAGGTCGGTGACATAGCCACGGCGGTCCTGTGGATGTGTTCCGAGGAGGCGGCCTACGTCACGGGCGCCATTCTCAATGTCAGCGGCGGTCGCGAGACGTTCGTGCGTGGCGGCTGATCGGGGTTTGCGGCCTATCTCCCTTTGAATCGGGGCTTGCGCTTTTCCGCAAAGGCGCGCGGTCCTTCCCTTGCATCGTCGCTGGCGAGCATGCGCGCGTAGATCGGCAGGCCGCCACCGCGAAGCGTGTGGAAGCAGTCGGGGATTGACATGTGCATGGTGTGGCGCACCGCCTCCTTGGTGGCCTGGAGCGCCAGCGGTCCGCCCTCGGCGAGGTGATCCGCTGTTTCGCGGGCCCTGGCCATCAGTTCTCCGGGTTCCACGATCTCGTTGACGAGACCCCATTTGAGGGCTTCTTCGGCGCCCATGCGGCGACCGCTGAGCAGGATATCCATGGCGACCGAATGGGGCAGGCGGCGGGGCAGGATCTGAATGGCCCCGGCATCGGCGATGAAGCCCATGTGCACGTCGGGGATGAAGAAGGTGGCGTGGGGTACCGCGTACTGGATGTCGCTGGCCAGGGCGATTTCCCAGCCGCCGCCCACGGCATATCCATTGATGGCGGCGATGACTGGCTTGTAGAGGTTCCACATCTCCGTGATGCCGGCAAATCCTCCATCGACCTCATCATTCTCGCCCGGCGCGGCCTCGCCGGTGTCGGCGGCATCGAAGTCGCGGGCCGCCTCCTTGAGATCCCATCCAGGAGAAAAGAACCTGTCGCCGGCACCGGTGACGATACCCACCAGGAGATCGGGATCGTCGCGCAACGTCACGAAGGCCCGGGAGAGGCCCGCAGTCACATCGCGGCCGATGGCATTGGCGGGCGGATTGTCGATGGTGATTTCGAGGACCTTGCCCCGGCGTTCGCAATGGACCACGTCACTCATGGTTCAAGTCTCCGTTCCGGTCACTATCATCATGCAGTCGGCAACCACCACACCACCACCCCGTGGCATGACGAGAAGCGGGTTGATGTCGAGTTCGACGAGGCCCACGCGGTGTGTTGCAGCAAGGGTGGCCACGGCCATGACTGCATCAATGAGGGCCTCGATATCACCAGGCGGCGCTCCCCTGTAGCCGTCGAGAAGGCGTGAGACCTTCAGGGATCCGATGGCCCGCTCCACCTCCTCGCGTTCAAGAGGGAGAAGCAGGACGACGGAATCCTCGACAAGTTCGACGAAGGTGCCACCGGCGCCGACAACCAGCACCTGCCCGAAGGTGTCATCGTGCGTCACGCCGATGATCATTTCGGCTATGTGGCCGGTGACCATCGCTTCAACCAGAAGCCTCTCGACTCCGGTGTTCCGGGCGATGGCCCCGGCGGCCCGGGCGGCCTCGTCGTGGTCGGTGAGGTCGAGGGCGACGCCGCCAGCCTCGGTCTTGTGGGTGATCGTGGGGGAGAGGGCCTTCACGGCCACCGGATAGCCGATGCGTTCGGCTGCCGGTGCGGCGGTTGCAGGGCGGGCGCACTCACCCGACGGGATCGTCAGACCGGCAGCGGCGAGAACCTGCTTGCCTTCGTGTTCGTCAAGGGTCCGCGTTTCGCCGGCAAGGGGGACCGGCGCGGCAAGGGCGCGGTCGCCGGGTGCTGCGCGCGACAGGAACGCGCGCCGCCTGGTTCCGTAGAGGCAGGTCCGGGCCAGGGAGAGTGTGCCCGCCCTGATGCCCTGGGTCATGGCAATGCCGGCCTCGTGAAACTGCTTGCGCAGTCTGATGGAGGTATTGTCGGGAAGTGACGAGGTGATGACGCCGGGAATGCCGTGCCGGAGCACCGATGTGTGGAATGCCCGCATGGCTGCCGCGGCCCCATCATCCTGCGAGCGGGTGTCAGGCAACTGTTCCGTATCGGCGATCGCGTCGACCACGAGCAGTCCGGCGTCGACCCCCTGGCGAAGCAGCACGGGAAAGATGGCTTCCAGGACATCCTGCCGGCCCCAGTTGGAGGTGTTGTAGTCGAGGGGATTGGCAATCGTCGTGAAGGCCTGCATGTGACCGGCGATGTCGTCGTGCTGGCGTTGATCGAGTTCGGGCAACTCGATGCCAAGAGGTTCCACGATATCGGCAACACACCCCGAATCGCCTCCTGAACATGTCATCACGGCAAGCCGCAGACCTTCGGGTACACCCGTCACCGACACCACCTTTGCGGTTTCCAGCAGGTCTTCCGGGGTCTCCACCCGGATGATGTTGAGCCGGTCGAAGAGCGCCTGGTAGAACCTGTCGTCACCGGCAAGGGACGCGGTGTGACTCATGGCCATGGAAGCGCCTTTCCTGGAGACGCCGGACTTGAGCACGATGATGGGCTTGCCCGCCTCGAGGGCGCGCAGTGCGGCCCGGCTGAAGGCCGCTGGGTCGGGCAGTGTTTCCATGAAAAGAGCGAACGAGGTGACGGCAGGGTCGTCGACGAGAGCCTCGATGTAGTCGGCAAAGTCGAGAACGGCCTGGTTGCCACAGGAAATGACGTGGGAGAGCGGGGTGCCGCGCCGACCGTTGGCGACATTGATGCAGATGTTGCCGCTCTGTCCGATGAACGCGCACCCCCTCGCGGTTCTCTCCCCCAGGGTCGGCGTTGCCATCACCAGGGCGCCGCTGACGAAGTTGTTGAAGCCGTAGCAGTTGGGTCCGATGACAGCGAGATTGCCTGCCCGTTGCCTGAGTTCCTGTTCCAGGGCGAGGCCTTCTCCGCCGATTTCCGCATAGCCAGCCGCATAGCACACGGCGCCTCCGGCTCCCATGTCATCGAGCTCGGCCACCAGGTCATTGGTCATCTTCCGGTTGACCGCCAGGAAGACGACATCGGGTGGCGTTTCGAGTTCACCGATGCATCCCAGGCATGGTTCGCCGGCGATGGTCTGCCGTCGCGGATTGACGACGTGGACATCCCCGGCAAACCCCAGGTTCCGGGTCGCGGCAATGGCCGGCTCGAGGAAGGAACCACCGACGTAGCAGATGCTGCCCGGAGAGAGGGCGCGCCGAAGGTTGGCGTGACGGGGTGCGCTGGGCATGTCAGGCGGAGCCCGCCGGGGCCGCAGCGGGGGGGGCCGGGGGCGGGGGGGGGCGCGGTGAGGGTCTGCGGTGTGCTGGTCAGGCGCGGCCCGCCGGGACCGTATCGGGTGGCATCGGGGACGGGTGCCGGCCAGGAACAAGGGCACCACGCGAGAAGAGGCAATGCCCGCGGTCAGGGTGGCGGTCTACCATTTGGACATGCGTCCCAGGTCGCGGTCCATGTGGTCGCGCAGGGCCGATTCGGTCAGCACCTGGGAGGTTCTCAGGACCGTCACGAAGTCGCGCTGTTCGTCCATCGGCACAGGTCCGCGCCGTGTCATGCGGAAGAGAGCGAATCCGCCGAGCAGCGCCATGGTTATCGCCGGGAACCAGAAGTAGCCCGCCGGCCCGGCAAGCTGCATCATCGCGCCGGCGGCAGTCGGCCCGAGGATGCCGCCGATCCCGGCGGCGAGCAGCAGCCCGCTGGAGGCAGCCACCATCTGTTCCGGTAGGAGATGATCGTTTGTGTGGGCGATCGAGAGAGAATAGAGCGGGGTCACGAAGCACCCGACAATCGCCACGGCGATGATCTGGACCAGGGGATCGGGACCGGCGAAGAGAGCCGCAAGAAAGGCGGCGCCGCCGCCCGTGAAGGCCACGATCGTCAGGATCTTCCGGCGATCGAAACGGTCGCTCAGCCGGCCGACCGGCCAGATCAGGATCATGCCACCGACGATGGTGGCCGCCGTGAAGAAAGAGACATGTGCGATGTTCATGCCGAGGCCCGTGCCGTAGAGCGACGCCAGCCACACAAGCGCCCCCGAGGTGGCGCCATTGGTGAAGCACCCGGCAACCCCGAGTGGCGATGACCTCACGAGTTCGACGATACCGAGTCTGGCCGGATTCTCGAAGTGTGGTGCGGGATAGGTGGTAAGCGACACCGGCACAACGGCCATGGAGACGAGGATGGAGGCGGTGATGAAAAGGACAGGACCGGCGGGATCCGCAACATTGAGGAGCAGGGGCCCCATGGCCATCGAGCCTGACATGGCGATCATGTAGACACCGAGCAACTGACCACGTGTCTCGTTTGTCGACCGGTCGTTGAGCCAGCTCTCTGCAATGATGAAGAGACCGATGTTGCAGAAGCCGGTGAGGATGCGCAGCACGGCCCAGACAGCCGCATCGACGAGGACCGCGTGGCCCAGGGCCGAAATCGAGGCCAGCGAGGCGAGCGCCGTGAACACGCGGATGTGGCCGACGCGCTCGACAAGACGGGGCACTGCGAGGGCGCCGAAGACGAACCCGAAGTAGTAGCTCGACATGATGATGCCGGTCACGAGATCCGGAAAGCCGGCCAGCGGCGCGCGCAGGCCGAGGAGTGATCCCTGGAGGGCGCTGCCGGACATCAGCAGGGAGATGCTGACGATGACCGCCCAGACACCGAAGATCGCTGCAATCACGGCTACAATCCCCGAGCAGATGAAGCTGTCGCCTATGCCCTATCGGGGCGCGCGAATCCAGCCCGAAAATGCCGGTTTCCGCCGGCACCCGGGCCGGGTTGGCGCCGGATCCGCTACATGAGGAAATAGCGCCTGGAGAGGGCAACGTGGTGGATGGGAGGAACGTCGAGGAGAACATCGTCGGCATGGACTTCGAAGGTTCCCGGATCGACCCTGATCTGCGGCAGGGCATCATTGCGGACCATGTCCTTCTTGGAAAGATGCCGTGTGCCCGTTGCCGGCAGCAGTGTCCGGCCGAGACCGAGCCTCGCATCAAGGCCGCTGTCGATGGCGAGGGGGTGGACGAAGAGGAAGGACACCCGGTCGGGAGCGCCGCCGCACGCGGGCCAGGCCTCGCGATACATGAGGGGCTCACTCATCGACAGCGATGCGGCGGCCGTGCCGAACGGACTCCACACCTCGGCGCCGGCCTTGAAGACCTGCTGTGCCTTGACCCCGAAGAACTCCGGACGCCACAGGACGATATCGGCGATCTTGCCGACCTCGATGCTGCCGACGTCGCGCGCGATGCCGAAGGTGATGGCGGGGTTGATGGTTACCTTGGCGAGGTAACGCAGGATCCGGGCATTGTCCGCATTGTCGAAGGGTTCATCGTCAAGCGGTCCCCGGCGATCCTTCATCGCCGAGGCGAGGCGCCACATGCCGGCGGTGACATCCATCACCCGCCCCATACCTTCGGCGTCGGAGCCCGCCATGGAGATGGCGCCGAGATCGTGCAGCACGTCCTCGGCGGCCATGGACTGGGGGCGCAGCCGGCTCTCGGCGAAGGCGACATCCTCCGGCACGTCCCCTCTCAGGGTGTGGCACAGCATCATCATGTCCATGTGCTCGCCCAGGGCATTGAGGGTGAAGGGATTGGTGGGCGTGGTGGAGGACGGCAGGCAATGGCGTTCACCGTTGCAGCGGATGATGTCGGGCGCGTGTCCGCCACCGGCACCCTCCGTGTGGTACATGTGAATGGTGCGGCCCGCAATGGCCTCCATCGTCGTCTCGTAGAACCCCGATTCGTTCATTGAGTCGGTGTGCAGCTGGACCTGGAAGTCCAGGCGGTCGGCAACGTCGAGACAGGTGTCGATGAGAGCCGGCATGGCTCCGAGGTCCTCGTGGATCTTCACGCCGATGACACCGGAGGCCAGCTGTTCCTCGATGGCCGCGGGTCGGCTGGCGCCGCCGCGGCTGAAGAGACCGAAGTTCATCGGAAAGCGCCGGGTGGCCTGCAGCATGATGGCATTCGCCCAGCCGCCTCCACTGTCGACGGCCCAGCATCCGGCAAATCCGCCGCCGATCATCGTGGTAAGACCGGCCGAGAGGGCGTGCCATACCTCGGCCGGCTGCAGGTAGTGGGCGTGGACGTCGATCCCTCCCGGCGTGGCGATCAGTCCCTGTCCGTTGATGTGCTTGGTTCCCGGACCAATCACCATGTCCGGCGAGACACCGGCCATGAAGGCGGGATTGCCGGCCTTGCCGATGGCATGGATGCGGCCGTCGCGCACGCCGATATCCGCCTTGTAGATGCCGCCGACGGGGCACATGACCACGATATTGCAGAAGACGGTCTCGAGAGCTCCCTCGTCGAGTCTGAGGCCGCCGTGGATGCCGGCGTCGCCGCGCAGGGTCTTGCCGAGGCCCGTGAGCGCTTCCTCGCCATGGGTGGCGTGGTCGTGCTCGATGCGGGCGAGAAGACTGGTGTCGCCCAGACGGATACGGTCTCCCGTGGTTGGTCCGAAGAGGGCCGCGTAACGCTCCCGGGTCATCGTCGCCATGGTCAGGCTCCCTTGAATCCGCGCTCGCGGGCCCGGGCGAGGGCCCGCTCCCTGACGGCCGGATCGTTGATGTTGCCTTCGGTGAGGCGATTGAAACCCTGGATGTCTCCACTTCCGGCGATGGCGGTCAGCATCACCGTGCGATGTTCACCCGGGTCAAACCGGGCGCTCGCCCCGGCGGGCAGATCGAGACGCTTGCCGAAGGAGGCGTCGCGATCGAACTCGAGGTCGCGGTTGGCCTCGAAGAAGTGATAGTGGCTGGCCACGTGGACCGGCCGGTCGCCCGTGTTGAAGACGGTGAGTTCGGTCTTCGCGCTACCGTCGTTGAGGGTGATGTCGCCGTCGCCGACAAGCACCTCGCCGGGCCGGCAGGCGGGACCCGCGGCCTCGTTTCCCGGGCGCACCGGCTGCCAGACGGTCACTGTTTTCAGGCCGTCGTCGAACTGGGCATCGACGTTGACGAGATCGATCATCTCCGCCACGCCGGGGAGCACGTCATCGGTCGTCAGCAGTGCCGCGGCGGCACTGCGGACCTCGGCAAGGCTGTGACCGTCGCGTGCCGCCTCCATGATCTCGTCGGCAATCAGCGCCACCGCCTCGGGCTGATTCAGTCTGAGACCACGGGCCCTTCGCTTGCGTGCGAGTTCCGCTGCAGTGAAGAGGGTCAACCGGTCGATTTCCGCGGGCGTGAGCATCATGGGTCGGGTTTCTCCGGTGTTGGGGTGTTGGCAGGCAGCGCCATCGGCCCTCCGGCTCAGGGATCGAAAGCGCGGTGAATCACGCGGTCGCCAGGTTCGAGGCCCAGCCGCCTGGACGTGCCGGCGAGCACCTCGAGGACGCCGGCCGCCGGTGCGCCGGAATGGATGGTCGTCTCATCGAGCGGCCGGGCATCGGCGGCGATCGAGACGATGATCCCGTGGCGATCGAGAAAGATGATGTCAAGGGGAAGAAAGGTGTTCTTCATCCAGAAGCCGCGCGGTGCTTCCCTGACGTAGAGAAAGAGCATGCCCTCGTCATCGGCCATGGTTTCGCGAAACATGAGGCCACGGGACCGCTGCGCCGGCGTGACGGCGAGGTCCACCTGGAATGTCCACGACCGGTTGTCCGTGGTGACGACGTCCAGGGTGTCCCTGGAAAACGTGATTGCGTCCTCTGCGGCCGCCGGAAAGGCGATCACCACCACCAGCACACGGAGCAGCCGGGAACACAAGCCTTGTCCCCGGTTCGCTCTTGGGCATACTCGGGCGGGCCATGAAAATGGAGAGGGTGCTGTGGGTCGCATGATCAGCCTCGCGGTCGTGCTCCTGGGGGTATGGTTCATCCTCAGTGGCTCCACCGACCCGTTTCTTCTCGCATCGGGTGTGGTCAGTGTGCTGCTTGTCGTGATCATCGCCCATCGCATGGGAATGATCGACGAGGAAGGGTTTCCGATCCAGCTTCTTGGCGGACTGATCCTCTACCTGCCCTGGCTTGTCTGTCAGATTGCACTCGCCAACCTTGCCGTGGCACGCACCATTCTCGCCCCGGTGATGAAAATCGACGCCGGCTCGGCCTGGGTGCCGGCGAGCCAGAAGACGCCGGTGGGTCTCGTTGTGTTTGCCAATTCGATCACCCTGACCCCGGGTACCGTTTCCCTGTCGGTCCTCGAGGATCGCATCCAGGTGCACGCTCTTTCGAGGAAGGGACTCGAGGATCTGCAGCGGGGCGAAATGGACCGCCGGGTATGCGCCGTCGAGGGCCGACGCTGATGTTCATGGCGGTAACGGCCCTGCTGGTGCTGGCCATGGCCACGACCCTGGTGCGCGTCGTGCGTGGCCCCACGCCTTACGACCGCATTCTCGCGGTCAATGTTCATGGCACCATGACGGTCCTGCTGATCGCCGTGACGGGCTACCTGACGGACCGGCCGGATTTTCTCGACCTTTCCATTGCCTATGCCCTGCTCAACTTTGTCGGCACCCTCGCGGCGTTGAAGTACTTCAGGTTCGGCCACCTTGGAGACGAACCTTGAGCACCCTGATCGACGTTGTGAGCTGGGTCGCCCTTGTCGCCGGCGGTCTGCTGATGGTGACGAGCGCGCTCGGCATGGTGCGCCTTCCGGACATCTTCACGAGGCTTCACGCCGGCAGTCTGGCCGACACCGGTGGAGTGGCCCTGATTCTGCTCGGGCTCGTCCTGCAGACCGAACCGGGGCTGAACACGCTGAAACTTCTTCTGATCGGCGTCGTGCTGTTCCTGACGACACCGGCCGTCAGCCACGCCGTGGGGCACGCGGCGCTCCTCGGGGGCCTCTCTCCCGACTCGAGTGACATCGACGATAGCCAGAGCGCGGCTTCGTGACGGACGAATACTCCATATTCGCGCTTGTCGTGCTGCTGATCGTCCTGGCGCTCGTCGTGGTCAGGCTGACCAGCCTGCTCGCGGTCGCCATTCTGGCGGGCGCCATGAGTTTCATTCTGGCGACGGTCTATACGCTTCTTGACGCCGTTGACGTGGCCTTCACGGAAGCTGTCGTGGGCGCCGGCATCTCCCTTACCCTCATGCTGGCGGCGATCTCGCTGACGACACGTCACGAGGCGCCGTGGCGCGGACGGCCGGCAGAACGGGTCGTGGCGCTCCTGGTGAGCCTCGCATCCGGTGCGGGCCTTCTCTATGCCACCCTCGACATGCCGCTCCTCGGGGATCCGGCAGCCCCGGCCAACCTTCATGTCGCTGCTCGCTACATCGCGGAAAGTCCGGCAAGCACCGGGGTTCCCAACATGGTGACGGCGATCCTCGCCAGTTACCGGGGCTACGATACGCTGGGGGAAGTCGCGGTGATCTTTACCGCCGGCGTCTGCGTCATCGCCCTGCTTCGGCACTGGCGCGAGGGCAAGGCATGAGCGAGTTCATTCTTGTCCGCGTGGTCGTCAAGATCATGGTGCCGTTCATCCTCCTGTTTGCACTCTACGTGCAGATGCACGGCGACTACGGCCCGGGGGGCGGTTTCCAGGCTGGTGTCGTCTTCGCAACGGGCATCATCGTCTACACCATCGTCTTCGGCATCAGGAGGGCCGTAGAGGCGGTGCCCATGACAGCCGTGATGGCCATGGTGTGTTGCGGGCTGATCCTCTATGCCGGCACCGGATTTGCGACGATGGCGCTGGGTGGCGAGTACCTCAACTACAGTGTTCTCGACAGTGCCGATCCGGTGCATGGCCAGCATACCGGCATCATCATTATCGAGCTTGGCGTCGGAATCACGGTCGCCGGCGTGTTGACGGCCGTCTTTCTCGTCTTTGCCGAACGCAGGGCCCGGCGATGAACGTGATCGATTTCGTCATGGGACATGCCCTGCAATGGGGTTCCGTCGCATTGCTGATGATCGGACTCTACATCGTCATGACCCGCGGCAACCTCATCAAGAAGGTAGCCGGTCTCAATGTCTTCCAGGGCGCTGTTTTCCTGTTCTACATCTCCATTGCCCATGTCCGGGACGGCACGGCGCCGATCGTCCATGAGGACGCGGTGCTCTACGCCAACCCGCTGCCCCATGTCCTCATCCTGACAGCCATCGTGGTTGCAGTGGCCACCACGTCACTGGCGCTCGCCCTGATCGTGCGCATCCGCGAATCCTACGGTTCCATCGAAGAAGACGAGATGGCCAAGGTGGACATGGGCTGACCACATGGGTCTGCTCCAGCAGCTTCCCGCACTCCAGGTCGCGGTGCCGCTCATCGGTGCGCCGCTGTGTGCGCTTGTGGGCAGGCCCCGCCTGGCATGGATGTTTGCCGTGGCGGTGGCATGGATCACTTTCGCCATCTCCATCGCGCTTCTCGAGCATGTTCTCGACGCCGGCCCGATCCACTACACCATGGGCGGCTGGCCCGAGATTCTCGGCATCGCCTATGTGATCGATCCTCTCAATGCCCTGGTCCTGGTTCTGGTGTCCGGCATGGCCGCCATCATCATGCCGGCAACACGGATCGGCATCGATGTCGAGGTGGTGCACAGGGCACGCCATCTGTTCCACACGGTGGCGCTGCTCGCCCTTGCCGGAATGCTCGGCATCGCCATTACCGGCGATATCTTCAATCTCTACGTCTTCCTCGAGATCTCGTCCCTGGCGAGCTATGCGCTGGTGGCCATGGGCATTGACCGGCGGGCGACGCGGGCGGCGTTCCACTATCTCGTCCAGGGGACCATCGGCGCCACCTTCATTCTCGTCGGCATCGGGCTTGCCTACATGATGACCGGCACCCTCAACATGGCGGACATGGCTGCCCGCCTTCCGGGCGTCAGCCACACGGCGCCGATCCAGGCCGCGCTTGCTTTCATTCTCATCGGCACGGCCATCAAGGCGGCCATCTTCCCGGCCCACTCCTGGATGCCCAACGCCTATACCTATGCGCCGTCACTGGTGTCCGCCTTCTTTGGTGCCACGGCGACCAAGATCGGCGCCTACATGCTGCTGCGCTTCGTCTACAGCGTCTTCGGCGCGGACTACGCCTTCGATGAGATGAAGATCGGATGGGTGCTCATACCCCTGGGGCTGGCAGGGGCTGTCGCCGGTTCCGTCGTCGCGGTATGGCAGCACGATCTCAGGCGCATGCTCGCCTACTCCAGTGTCGCCCAGGTGGGCTATATCGCCGCCGCCATCGGCTTTGCCAATCGTGACGGCCTCATTGCCGCCATTGTCCATGTCTTCAATCACGGACTCATGAAGGGCGCGCTCTTCCTGGTCATGGCCTGTGTCATCCACAGACTGGGCAAGGCGGACATGGAGAGTTTCCGGGGCCTGGGACGGCGCATGCCACTGACCATGGGGTGCTTTGTCGTGGCCGGGCTGTCGATGATCGGCGTTCCGGCAACCGTGGGTTTCGTGTCCAAGTGGTATCTTGTGAGCAGCGCCCTCGATGCCGGGCTGTGGCCCCTGGCGCTCGTCATTGTGGCCACCTCCCTGATTGCGATCATCTACATCTGGCGTGTCGTCGATGTCGCCTATTTCACGAAGCCGCCGCCGGGTGCGAGAGACGAGGCGCCCGCCATGCTGTTGATGCCGGCCGTGGTCCTGTGCGCGCTCTGTATCGTTCTTGGTGTTTCCACCGACCTCACGGTCGGCGTGGCGAACACGGCGGCGCGACTCCTCGGAGGAGCGCCGTGACAGGACTGGTGCTGCCGTTCGCCCTTGTCGTGGCGTTCGTCACCGCCGGGGCCGTCCTGGCGACTCACCGCTGGCCCAACGTCAGGGAAGGGCTGAGTCTTGCCGGCGGCACGATCCTCTTCATCATTCTGGCCGTCATCGCCGGGAACAGCGGCACGATTCCCGAACTGGTCGTCGCGGAGCCTGTCGCCGGCCTCGCGCTCAAGTTCGCCGTCGAGCCGCTGGGCATCGCCTTCGCCCTTATGGCGAGCGGCCTGTGGGTCGTCACGACGGTCTATTCGATCGGCTACATGCGCGGTCACCACGAGACACACCAGACCCGGTTCTTCGCCTTCTTTGCCGTCGCCATCGCATCGGCAATCGGTGTTGCCCTTGCCGGCAATCTCTTCACCCTCTTCGTGTTCTACGAGGCATTGACGCTGTCGACTTTTCCCCTGGTCAGCCATGCCGGAACGGCACTGGCGAGACGGGCAGGGCGAACCTATCTCGGCATCCTCATGGGAACATCCATCGGCATGTTCCTGGTGGCGATCATCGTGACCTGGCAGGTCGCGGGAACGCTCGACTTCGTTCCGGGTGGAATTCTCGAAGGCAAGGTGACGGACATGACCGCCGGGCTCCTGCTGGCACTCTATGTCTTCGGCGTCGGCAAGGCGGCCCTGATGCCCTTTCACCGCTGGCTGCCGGCGGCCATGGCGGCCCCGACCCCGGCGAGCGCGTTGTTGCACGCCGTCGCGGTCGTCAAGGCGGGGGTCTTCACCATTCTCAAGATCTCCTGGTTCATCTTCGGATTCGACATGCTGCAGGGTCTCCACGTTCTGGACATCCTGCAGTGGGCTGCCGCCTTCACCATTATTGCCGCCTCGCTTGTTGCCATGACCAAGGACAATCTCAAGGCAAGGCTTGCCTATTCGACAGTGAGCCAGCTCGCCTACATTGTCCTTGCAGCACTGCTGGCCGGCCAGGCCGGTTTTGTGGCCGGCGGCCTTCACATGGTCACCCACGCCTTCGCCAAGATCACCCTCTTCTTCTGTGCCGGCGCCATTCTCGTGGTGACCCTGAAGACCCGGGTCTCGGAGTGCGACGGTCTGGGACGCTCGATGCCGGTCACCATGACGGCGTTCACCATCGCCAGCCTCAGCATCATCGGCCTGCCGCCGCTGGGCGGGTTGTGGAGCAAATGGCTGTTGTTCGAAAGCGCGTTGGCCGCTGGTCAGGTGCTGTTCCTCGCCGTTCTTTCCATCAGCACCCTGCTCAACATCGGTTACCTGCTGTCAATTCCCATGCGCGCCTTCCTGCGTCCGGCACCGCACGGAGAACCCACAACCTGGCACGAGGCGCCCGTCACCTGCCTGGCGGCCATGGTCATCACGTCGCTGGGCTGCCTGGTCCTCTTCTTCTTCCCCGACACCATCACCATGTGGCTGGACAGGGTCTTCATCATCGCGGAGGTTCGCTGATATGAGCGACGATAAGCGCCGCTTTCTGGACCACCCGAGGAACGTCCGCTGGATCATCCGGGCGCTCTATGGTGCGTGTTTTCTTCTCCTGGCCGCCGATTTCGTGGTTCACCGGCACATCGAGCATCCCTTCGAGACGCTGTTCGGTTTCCATGCCCTCTACGGTCTTGTCGCCTGCGTCATCCTGGTGCTGGCGGCGCGTGAACTGCGCAAGCTCGTGATGCGCCGGGAAGACCACTACGATGACTAGCGTGACGCCGTTTCTGGTGTTCTTCGCCGGCGCGGCCGTTGTCGCGCTGTCACCGGCTCGATTGCGTTCCGTCCTGCTCATCGCCACTCCCGTTGTCGGCGCCGTCAACCTGTGGTTTCTCGATCCCGCCACCACGCTTGGCGTCTCGTTCCTGGGCGTCGATCTTGTCATCCACAGCGGCGACCGGCTTTCCGTTCTCTTTGCCTGGCTCTTCCATCTTGCCGCCCTGATCGCGGTGATCTACAGCTTGCACATGTCGGACCGCCTCCAGCAGGTGGCGGCGCTGGCCTATGCCGGCTGTGCCCTTGGGGCTGTCTATTCCGGCGATCTCGTCACCCTCTTCCTGTTCTGGGAAGGGCTGGCCCTGACATCGGCCGCACTGATCCTGGCACGGCGCGCGCCGGGCTCGCCCAGGGCAACCCTGCGTTACCTTGTGGTCCAGGTGACATCGGGCCTGCTGCTGCTGGCCGGTATCGCGATGCTGCGCGCCGGTGGAGAGGACATCGGTCTGGCAGCCATGGAACTCGATGGAACGGCGGCGTGGCTCATCTTCCTGGCGCTCGGCATCAAGTGCGGATTTCCGCTGCTTCACGGATGGATCATCGACGCCTATCCGGAAGCGACCGAAACCGGCACCGTCCTGATGAGCGCATTCACCACCAAGGTTGCGATCTATGCCCTTGCCCGCCTCTTTCCGGGAACCGGGGAACTGATCTGGATCGGCGCGGCCATGACCATGTTCCCGATCTTCTATGCGGTCATCGAGAATGATCTCAGGCGGGTGTTGGCCTACAGCATGATCAACCAGCTTGGTTTCATGGTGGTGGGAATCGGCATAGGCACCGAGCTCGCCCTCAACGGCGCCGTCAGCCACGCCTTCAATGACGTTCTCTTCAAGGGCCTGCTGTTCATGACCATGGGAGCCGTGCTGTATCGCACCGGCCGCATGGGGGGCTCGGAGCTCGGCGGACTCTACCGCACCATGCCGGCGACCACGGGACTGTGCATAGTGGGCGCGGCCTCCATCTCGGCCTTTCCGCTGTTCTCGGGCTTCGTGTCGAAATCGATGATCATGGTCGCGGTCATCGAGGAGGGCCATGGATGGGTGTGGCTGGTCCTGCTCTTTGCCTCCGCCGGAGTGTTCCACCACGCCGGCATCAAGATTCCCTTCTTTGCCTTCTTTGCCCACGATTCCGGGCTGCGCCCGAAGGAAGCGCCGCGGGCGATGCTGGTGGCGATGGCGGTCGCTGCCTCGGGCTGCCTCGTGATCGGAATGTGGCCGGATCTCCTCTACCGCATGCTGCCCTTTGATGTGTCTTATGACCCCTACACCTGGACCCACGTCCTGACACAGTGCCAGCTACTCTTCTTCTCGGCTCTTGCGTTCACGCTGCTCAAGCTCTACCGGCTCTACCCACCGGAGCTTCCGGGGGTCAATATCGATGCCGACTGGTGCTATCGTTGGTTGCTGCCGAGGCTGGCGCGTCACGCTGCACGGCTGGCCGGCGATGCTGCCGTGCCCTTGCGCGCGGTGGCGCTGGCGCTGATTGCCGGTACGACGAGTGTCGGCCGGCGCTGGGGCGGGCCGTCGGGCATCCTGGCGCGTGATCCGGTGACCGGTACCGCGTCACTGGTGGTGCTGTTGGTGTTTGCCCTCGTGCTCGTGCTGCATCTCGTGCGCGGCCTCTGAAGGATCTCGATCATGAACTTGTCCGGTGAACATCGAATCAACGCACCACGCGAAGTGGTGTGGCGGGCTCTCAACGACCCCGTCATCCTGCACCAGGCGATACCGGGCTGCGAGGCGGTGGAACAGGAATCGCCGACCTCCTTCACCGCCAGGGTGAAGGCGAAGATCGGTCCCGTTTCAGCGGTTTTTTCCGGCAGGGTCGAACTGAAGGATCTCGACCCTCCTGCCGGATGCGTGATCAGCGCAGAGGGCACCGGCGGTGTGGCAGGCTTTGCCAGTGGCGATGCGCGGATCACCCTTCGCGAGGACGGGCAGGCGACGCTTCTCGGGTATGACGCCGAGGGAAAGGTCGGAGGCAAGCTCGCCCAGGTGGGAGCGCGTCTCGTGGAGGCCAGTGCAAACAAGATCACCAACGCGTTCTTCAGCCGCCTGGACGGGCTTGTCGCCCTGCCGGAAACACCCCCGCCTCAGTCCACCGACGAGTCACCGACGATCGGTCACAGGAGGCAGGAAGTTCCCCTTGAGCGGGTGCTCATCGGCCTGGTGGCCGCCCTGGTGATCGCCCTTGGTGTCGTTGCGGCCTTCTTGCAATGAGGGAGCGTCACGGATGACGATCACCGTTTCGATGACGGTCAATGGCGAGGAGCGTTCCGGGGTATGCGAGGAGCGCACCCTGCTCGTCACCTTCCTGCGCGAGACCCTGCGTCTGACCGGAACCCACGTGGGGTGCGACACCAGCCAGTGCGGCGCCTGCGTCGTTCACCTTGACGGGGATTCCGTCAAGGCCTGCACCATCCTTGCGGTGCAGGCAGCGGGGCGCGACGTGACGACCATCGAGGGGATTGCCGACGGCGACACGCTCCATCCCATGCAGCAGGCCTTTCACGAGAATCACGGTCTGCAGTGCGGCTTTTGCACCCCGGGCATGATCATGAGCGCCCTCGATCTTCTGAAACACAACCCGTCGCCGACAGAGCGCGAGATCAGGGACCATCTCGAGGGCAACTTTTGCCGCTGCACCGGCTACCACAACATCGTCCGGTCGATCGCCGCCGCGGCCGACATGATGGCGCCCGGGGAGGGCTAGAGACCCGTGTACGCCTTCCGCTACCACCGCGCCGGATCGATCGATGAAGCCGTGCGCCTCCATGGGAGTTGCGAGGATCCAGGTTATCTCGCTGGCGGTCACACCCTCCTGCCGACGCTGAAAATGCGCCTCGCCCAGCCCAGCGATCTCATCGACCTTGGCGACATCGATGCGCTCAAACACACCGCAACCACCTCCGGCGCACTCACCATCGGGGCTGGCGTACGCCATAACGACGTGGCGCGCATGTCGCACTCCATTCCGGCGCTCGCCGGTCTCGCTGGCGGAATCGGTGATTTTCAGGTGCGCAACAGGGGTACGCTCGGAGGTTCGATCGCCAATGCGGATCCGGCCGCGGACTATCCGGCGGCGTGCGTGGGCCTTGGCGCAACGGTCGTCACCGACCGTCGGCAGATTGCCGCCGACGACTTCTTTGTCGATCTCTTCGAGACGGCACTCGAGGAGGGTGAGCTCGTTACCTCGGTTATCTTTCCTGCGCCGCGCCGCGCCGCCTACATGAAGTTTCCGAACCCGGCGTCACGCTATGCCATTGTCGGTGTCTTCGTTGCCTGGACCGACTCGGGCATGCGTGTTGCCGTCACAGGGGCCGGCGCCAGCGTCTTCCGGGTGGCCGACATGGAAGCGGCACTTGCCCGCGACTTTTCCCCGGATGCACTCGCCGATATCCGGATTCCCGAAGACGGCCTCAACAACGACATCCACGCCACGCCCGATTACCGCGCCCACCTCGTCACGGTGATGGCCAGAAGAGCCGTGGTCCGTGCCAACGCATCGTCCGACGGTGTGAGGCTTTAGAGGCGCTGCAACGTGCAAACATAGGCTGACGATGGTCGGGCATCGGGTGCTTCGTGGTTCGATGAGTTCAATGACGTCGCGGCGGCCAGCAATATTGGGACCGTTCCCATACGGCCGGCTCCCCAACAGCCTCTCCACAAGGCCGTCACCCCGCATCATCCGCAACACAGCGAACAAGGGCTCGCTCCCGCTGGCCATCACCAGATCATCCCGCCAAGAACAGCCGGCGGACTTACAAGAACAAGGACCGGTCCCACAAAGTGCCACCGCCAACCAGGACATTGAACTCCACTGAAGGCTTGCCCTGCATGTCATTCAACACGAGGGGGCACTTCGTCCCGAGGCGCAAGGTCCGCGTGGTTCTTGTCTGACGATCGGCTTTCTCTTGCCAACAGCCTTGCGGCCAGACTGAAACCGGCAGATGAGGGTACCGTCGCCGAACAACGTTGCGGACGACGAAGGGGATTGGTGATCTTGAAGGTGTCGCAAGTTGTTTGCGGTCTTGCGATCGGTTCTTCTACGCCCTTTCTGTCCGGGAACGGGAGAACGGTACCGTGCGCTACGGGAAAAGTGCCCGCTGAAGGTCTCTGGCGCCCTCGTGGAGCACGTCGACCCTCGCGACCGCGGCCGCGATGGACAGTCGCTGCACAGGACCGTGAATGGCGATGGCCGATATCCAGACGCCGTCAGGGCTGAAGACCGGCACAGCGACGGCGTTCATGCCTTCGATGAACTCTTCACGGTCGAGAGAATAATTGTTCCGGCGAGTCTCCCTGACGTCGGCAAGCAGCGATGATGGTTCGACATGGGTGTTCGCCGTGAGGCGGGTGAGTGCGAGGGCGTTGACGAAGGCCCTGCACTCCGGTTCGGGCAGGCTGGCCATGAACATCTTGCCGCTGGCGGTGCAGTGGAAGGGTACGTTGGTGCCGACCGGCAACTGGATGCGGAGCGGCCAGTCAGTCTCGACGCGGTCGAGATACCGCATGCCCTGCTCTTCGGCCACGACGAAGTTGACCGTCTCGCGGACCTCCGCGGCGATCTCCCGGAGCACCTGGTGACGCGCGATGTGGGCACTCGATGCGTGGAGAATGCCGGAACTGAGCGAACGCAAGCGCTGTCCCGGTCTGAGCCTCCCGCTACTGCGGTCACGTATCAGGTAGCCTTCGGCTTCCAGCGTTCTACACAACCTGTGGACGGTCGCCTTCGGCAGGTCGATCTCGCGGTTGATATCGGCCGGTGTCAGCGCTTCGTCGCTCCGTCCAATGATCTCGATGATCCTCAGGATTCGGAGATTGGTCGGAATGCGTTGCCCATTTGCATCGGCGTTTGTCAAGGACCGGCCTCCCTGCGAACGCGGATTGTGCTGTCGGATCAGGACATTGTGCAAGAAGCCTTGAAAATGATACTATAGGTCTCAATAGTCAAGCATGGAGACCATGGAATTCGACTTCGTCATCGTCGGAGCCGGTTCCGCCGGTTGCGTCCTTGCCAATCGCCTTACAGCGGATGGCCAATACCGCGTTGCTCTCCTCGAGGCAGGCGGACGCGACAGCAATCCTTGGATCCACATCCCGGTGGGCTATTTCCGGACCATGGACAACCCCCGGACCGACTGGCGGTATCGCACGGCTCCCGATCACGGTCTCAACGGCCGATCAATTCCCTGGCCACGCGGAAAGGTGCTTGGAGGATCGAGTTCGATCAATGGTCTTCTCTACGTCCGCGGCCAGGCCGAGGACTACGACCATTGGCGCCAGCTTGGAAACGAAGGCTGGTCCTGGAATGATGTTCTGCCGTACTTCCGACGCGCCGAAAGCTGGCAGGGCCCACGGCACGGGACCGACGACGTTCGCGGCAGACAGGGGCCACTCGTTGTCTCTCCGTCGGGAGTAAGGCGCGAGATCGTCGATCTGTGGATCGAGGCCGCGGTCACGGCCGGCTACTGCCGCAACCTCGACTACAACGAAGGTGATCAGGAAGGCGTCGGCTACGTCCAGCAGACGGCCGCGAGGGGACGCCGGTGCAGCACCGCTGTCGCTTATCTGCGCCCCGCCAGGAAGCGACGGAATCTCGAGATTTTCGTCAAGGCGCTTGTGGAGCGCCTGGTGTTTGTCGATGGCCGTGTGTCAGGTCTGACGGTGGTATCGAGAGACAGAAGGTTCGATATCACGGCGCGCCGAGAAGTTGTCCTGTGCGCGGGTGCGATTGGCTCACCCCAGATCCTGATGCTCTCGGGTGTCGGCGAGGGCGAAGAACTCCAGCGCTTCGGGATTGAAGTCAGACGCGAGCTTGCCGGTGTTGGCAGGAACCTCCAGGATCACCTGCAGGCACGCCCCGTGTTTCGCACCGATCTGTCGACCGTCAACGTCGAGGCTGACAACATCTTCAGGCAGGCCAGGGTCGCCTTGCGCTATCTGCTGACGCGGGACGGTCCGATGTCCATGGCCGCCAGCCTTGGAACCGGCTTTCTCAAGACAGATTCCGGGCTTGCCACACCCGATATCCAGTTTCATGTCCAGCCGTTCAGCGCTGACAGCCTGACCAAGGGAACGCACCGGTTCTCTGCCTTCACATCATCGGTGACCCAATTGCGCCCCGAGAGCCGCGGAGAGATTCGCCTCCGCACGTCAAGCATACACGATCATCCGGACATTTGCCCGAACTACCTCGCGACCGACAACGACTGCCGTACCATCGTCGAGGGCATCCGGATTGCCAGGCGGATCAGCCGCTGCGAGCCGCTGAAGTCCCGGGTTACCGGGGAACATGCCCCGGGCGAGGATGTTCCGCTCGATGACGATGAGGCCACACTCGAATGGGCACGCAACACGGCGACGACGATCTATCATCCGTCCGGCACCTGCAAGATGGGTCGCGACCCCATGGCGGTGGTCGACCCGCGCCTGCGCGTGCACGGTGTCGGCGGGCTTCGTGTGGCCGACGCATCGATCATGCCGACCCTGGTTTCAGGCAACACGAATGCACCCGCCATCATGATCGGCGAGAAAGCCTCCGCCATGATCCTCGAGGATGCACGATGATGAACGGTCATGGCATCCCCGCACCGCTTGCCGTCGGCTCATCCCGATGCGGGCGGGACCGAGCGACAGCTCTGACAGAACACCGGCCGAAGACGTTTCCGGGCGGTCGTGTGCACCGGCTTCCTTGCCTTCGCAGCCGGCGCAAGACGCATGAAGAAGGCACCAACTATCGGGGAGCAGTTGAATGTTCGACATGAAAGGAAAGACAGGAGCAGCGGCTGCGGCCGTTTCGCTTGCCGCAGTCCTGTGCACGGCCCCCGCGGCCGCACAAACTACGATCCGCGTGCAGTCCGTTATTCCGGCCACGGCCGACGAGGTCGTCATGCTGAAGGACTTTGGCGCGGACGTGGCCGCCCTGACCAACGGAGAAGTGATCATCGAGGTTCTCCCGGCAGGTGCCGTCGTGGGCGTCAAGGAGACACTGGACGCCGTGGATGCGGGTCTGATCGAGGGCGGTTTCGCGTGGACCCACTACTGGTCGGGCAAGCATCCGGCAGCCATGCTGTTCGGCTCACCGGTGGCCGGGGCCGGGGTCGGAATCGATAACATCGCCTTCCTGAGCTGGTTCCAGTTCGGTGGCGGCAAGGAACTCTATGACCGTCTCTGGGACGAGATGGGTGTCAACGTCAAGGGCTTCATGCTGCAGCCGGTGGGACCCGAAGCCCTTGGCTGGTTCAAGGAGCCGATCAATTCAATGGAGGATTTCCGCAAGTACCGTTTCCGTACGCCCCCGGGAATTCCCGGACAGACCTACAAGGACATCGGTGTGGCCTCCGTGGCCATGGGGGGCGGCGACATCCTTCCGGCACTCGAGGCCGGTACCATCGATGCCGCGGAATGGTGCTGCCCGAAACCTGATTCCGTGTTCGGATTCCAGAAGGTGCTCAAGCACTACTACCTGCAGGGTCTTCACCAGGTCGTTGTCAATGCGGATCTCTACATCAATGGCGATGTCTACGATTCGTTGACAGACCATCAGAAGAAGGCACTGGAAGTAGCGGCAAACGCGTCTCTTTCAAAGGCAATGTCGTATCGAATCTACGAAAACGGCAGGGCGTTGAAGGATCTGGTCGACAACCATGGCGTGATCCTTCACGACACCCCTGCCGACTATTTCCCTGCGTACATGAACGCTGCCAGGGCAAGTCTGGAAAAGAACGCCGAGGAAAACGCATTCTTTGCCGAGGTGTGGCAGAGTCAAAAGGACTTTGCCGAGATTGCTGTTCCATTCTGGGCCGGGGCCCAAGCGTCGAATGCAAGCCTTGGCAAGGCGTTTGCAGACAGTCTGAAATAGAACCTGTCTGAAGGACATCCGGTCGCGGTGATACCGTGGCCGGATGTCGCGCCCATCCGTATGCCACGACCGGCAGCGGGCGCAGGCCACGCGGCCAGGAAGGAGCAGCGCGATGGTTGACAAGATTGACTCCGGCGGTCTGGACATTACGGATGAATTGATCGCCGAGCGGCGTTCCGGCAAACCCGGACAGACGCCGGAGGACATGACGCCGTGGATGCGCACGGTCGCGGGCCGTATCGATGTCATCAATCTCTGGGTTGGCCGCATTACCTGCCTGCTGCTCCTTCCCGTCATCTTTGCCATGGTCTACGAGGTCGTCGCGCGCAAGTTGTTCATTGCGCCGACCCTGTGGGCCTACGAAGTGAGCCGGATGTTCGCCGGCACACTGTTCATGCTGGGAGCAGGGTATGCCCTGATGCGCGGCGTTCACATTCGCGCTGACTTTCTCTATCGCCACTGGCCTGTGAGAACCCAGGCGACTGTCGACGCGCTGCTCTATCTCATATTCTATTTTCCGGCCATGCTGTTTTTCTTCTGGGTGTCCGCGGACTACACGGCTGGCGCATGGATCAGTGGCGAGCGGTCCATGGACACGACGATGATGGCTCCACTGGCACCGGCGCGGACGGCAATGCCGCTGGGTGCCTTCTTCCTGATCCTTCAGGGGATCTCCGAGCTTCTCAAGTCTTTCCACAACATGGGCCCGGCACGACAGCGCCGTTTCCTGATGGCCATGCCGGTCTATGTTGTCCTGCTGGCTGTGATCTTCCTCGGGACCTTCGCACCACAGACCGCGCCGGTCGGGGAATTCTGGTCGACCGTGATTTCCGGCACAGGACTTTCCGGAATCGCTCCCGAGTGGATCGGGGTGATCATGATCGGTGTCATGCTGTTCGCGATCTTCGTCGGGTTTCCGATCTCGTTTACCCTCGTCTTTCTCGGCTTCACCTTCGGTGCCTGGGGTTTCGGCGGCAAGCTGGTCTTCTACCTGCAGACGTTCCAGTTCAACAACGTCATGCTCGAGCAGACCCTGGCTGCGGTACCGCTCTTCGTGTTCATGGGCATCCTGATGGAACAGGCGGGTCTCATGGAGAGGCTGTTCGCCGCCGTCCAGCTCATGTTGTCGCGTACACGCGGTGCCCTCTATCTGGCGGTCATGTTCGTATCGACAATCTTTGCCGCAGCGACAGGCATCGTCGGAGCCTCGGTCACCATTCTCGGCATCATGGCTGCCAAGACCATGAACAGGTCCGGCTATAACGTGCGGCTTGCAGCAGGGACGATCACGGCCGGCGGTACACTGGGCATTCTCATTCCGCCGTCGATCATGCTTGTGGTGATGGGACCCGTGCTCGAAGTTCCTGTCACTGACCTGTTTGCGGCGGCGATTGTCCCCGGCATCCTTCTTGCCAGTCTCTACGCTGCCTATGCGTTGTTCCGCTGCTGGCTGGACCCGGCACTGGGGCCCATACTTCCACCGGAAGCGCAGCCCAGGACATCGCCATATTACTGGCTCGAAGCGGTCACGGTGCTGTCGCTATACGCCGGACCAAACCAGCAGGATTCTATTTCTCGGATCTCTGGTACGAGTTTTTCATGGGACTCGTACCGCCCTCGGCTCTGGTGGCATTTGCGCTCGGCTCGATTCTCTTCGGCTGGGCGACACCCGCCGAGGGTGCCGGATGCGGGGCGTTTGGCGCCCTTGTTCTGACCGCCGCCTACGGAAAGATGTCGTTGAAGTCGCTGTTCGATGCGCTGATCAAGACACTCGAAATCACGGTTCTCATCATGTTCCTGGTCGCGGCATCCAACTTCTTTGGCGCCGTCTTCTCCAGGCTGGGGACCCCGACCATGCTCACCGAGCTGCTGCTCGCATGGGACCTTTCCGAGACGCTGATACTCATCATCATCATGGCGCTGATCTTTCTTCTGGGATGGCCGCTCGAGTGGGTGCCTATCGTTCTCATCATCATTCCGATCCTGATCCCGGCACTGGACAAGATCGGCATCAGCCTGACCTGGTTCGGCATCCTGGTTGCCGTCAACCTGCAGACTGCCTGGCTCAGTCCACCAGTGGCCCTTTCTGCCTATTTCCTCAAGGGCGTGGTGCCCGAGTGGGATCTCAAGGACATCTATATCGGCATGATGCAATTCATGATCATTCAGTTGATCGGCCTTACCTTGATCTTCATCTTTCCGCAGATTGCATTGTGGCTGCCGACCTACATCTACGGAGAATAGGGGCGACACAGAAGTTGCGTCCGTGGCGATGAGTGGCATGGATGAAGTGCGTTCCCGCTGAAGTCGAACAATGACATCCTCCGGACTCAAGGTTCACCGGCCATCGCCCCGGAGAGACGGTTTCAGACGGCTTCTCCCGGGATTGCTGAGCGACTCGCCCTCAAGGCGACTCACGGGGATAGCGACAAGACCATGGTGGTAACGGTCTTGTGTCCGTGATCTCCGGTGGAGATGTGGTTCGGCACTGCCGGAGGGGTCAGATCCTGCCGGCAAAGACGGTGATGCCGCGTTTCTTGATGGAGGGTCTCGTCGCGGCTCAGACCGTGGAGTTCATGGGGAAAGACCGACCAGATCTCGAGCTTGTGGACATATCGTCTATTGGTACCGAATGTTGAACGCTGGCCAACGTCGAAACTGGACCAGCCGGTTGGAGCTGATCATGAGCAGGAATCTGGTTGTCATTGTGATCATCAGCGTGCTGGCGCTGGTGGGTTGCCGGTCCATGGGAGTCATCGAGTCGGACGCTGGCCAACATGACACGAAGATCCGGTTCTCCATGAGGCTGCCGTCCGGCGAGGGGCCTTTTCCCGCGGTGATCCTGATGCACGGCTGCAGTGGTCTTGGCGGCGCCGTGGGACGGGGCATGGCACGACATGCCGACCATCTTGTCGACGCGGGCTTCATCGCGTTGATCCTGGACAGCTTCACGTCGCGCAGGATCGATTCGACCTGCACGTCATCGAGCAAGGCAGTCGAATCAACGCTGTTTCGCCAGTACGACGCGGTTCATGCCCTGCGATATCTGCAGGGCCTGCCCAACGTGGATCCACAGAACGTGTTTCTGATGGGCCAGAGCGAGGGTGGAAGCGTCGCCGCCAAGCTTGCCGCCCACCCCCTGTCCTCGATCGTCAAGGGAGACGGGCTGATCGACGCGTCGGGAGAGCCCTGGTTCACGGCGATCGTCGCCTACTATCCCTGGTGTCCGCATGTTCCGAAATGGCTCGATACTCCTCTGCTCGTTCTCTCCGGCGAAAAAGACGACTGGACACCGTCACAGGGCTGCTTCTGGCACAAGGCGGTGGTGAAGGGTGCACCCTACGAGGTCGAGATCTACGAGGACGCTCATCACAGTTTCGATTTGCCGATGCCAGTGCAGCGCTACGTCGGCTACACAGTTGGGGGGCATCCGGCGGCGGCAGCCGATTCGCGGAAAAAGATGATCGCGTGGTTTCGCGAGCACATGCGATAGGCCATCTTTGCACATCCGGTCCGGGTGACTGTGCGGACCGACACACCCCGGGCGATGGAAGAACGCCTTTCGGTGCGGGTCAGATCCTGTCGGCGAAGGCGGTGATGCCGCGCTTGTGATGGAGGATCTCTTCGCGGCTCAGACCGTGGAGCTCGTGAGGGAAGACCAGCCAGCTTTCGGTCTTGTGGATGTAGAAGTCCGGCTCGCGTCCGGTGCGGTTGCTGTCTGGCTTGTAGTAGATCGTGGCGATGCGCGTGTCGTCAGGCGTATTGCGGCGGGCCTTGCGGCGAAGATGGGAGATGACCGCATCGATGCTGAGGCCGGTGTCGAAGACGTCGTCGACGATGAGCAGACCCTGATCGGCGTTCACATTGTCGATGATGTACTGCATGCCGTGCACGCGGACCTTCTCGTGTTTCTGCGCAATGGACCGGTAGAAGGACGTGCGGATGGCGATGTGGTCGGTCTCGACACCGAAGAAGTCGAGCAATTCCTGCACGGCGATGCCAACCGGCGATCCTCCGCGCCATACGCCGACAATGAACGTCGGACGGAAGCCGCTGTCGAGGATCTGCATGCCCAGGTGGAAGGAATCCTCAAGCAGGGATTCGGCAGTGATGTAGTGCTTGTCCACTGCCGCCGGTTCGGCAGGTGATCGGACAGCCGGTGCTGCGTGTGCCATGGTCCACGACCTCAACCCTGGAACGTCGGCGTGAGTGCCGAACTCTTGCGCCTTCGGCGGCGACTATGGTCATGCGCGCGATGCCGTTCAAGGCGATCCATCCACATGCTCGCCTGGCGGGAGGTCCGGGTATCAGACCACCCGGTCGCCGGCATGGGACGAGGTGACCGCAAACCGGTAGCCGCCGGGTCCGTCGATGTGGAAGGTATCGTGAATGCGCCCGCGTTCTATGTCCGTGGCGGCGACACCGGCGACCGTGAAGTCATCGTGCGCCGCATCGATGTCGTCGACCATCAGATCGAAGGGCGCCCCGGTGCCGGGTTCCACCGCCTGGCGGGCCTGGCTCACCACCAGATGTGTGCCGCCGCGCAACTCGAGAACTCCGAAGTTATCGCCGCGGAAGATGTCGCGCATGCCGTGGCGCACGAAGAAGGCATAAGCATCATCGACGTCATCCACCTCGATACTCACATGCCCCACCGCCAGTTTCGGTCTTCCATCGTCGTCCATTGCAGTCTCCTTCCCGGGGCCGTCCGTCGTTGGAGATTATACGACACATCGAAGACCGCAGGCCAATCGGCGGCCTATTCGGCCGGTTGCATGACCCGGTTCTGCCGGAACGTGGTTTCCCGGCCGGGCATCGGCCGGGCAGGAATCATGCAGGAAAGGGCGAGCGAGATGACTGCCATGCCGGCACCGACGAGAAACACGGTCATGCGCCCGTCTGCATCGGCAACCCAGATGAGGCCCAGCATCCACGGCATGGTCACCGCTGCGATATGGTTGATCGTGAAGGAGACGCCGGCGGTCGAGGCAATGTCACCGGTTTCGGCAATCTTGCGGAAGTAACTCTTGATGGCGATGGCAAGGGCGAAGAAGAGATGATCGAGGATATAGAGCGCGGCGGCCATCCAGGCGATCTCGACAAACGCATAGGCGACAAAGATGCCGATGAGTCCGACGTACTCAAGGATCAGCGCCGGCCTCTCGCCCCACTGCATGATCAGGCGTCCGACCCGCGGAGCCAGCCAGATGGCGATGACGTGATTGGCCGCAAACAGGGCGACGACGGCCTCCGGGCGGTAGCCGAACTCGGCGACCATGAGAAACGCGGCAAAGCCGACGAAGATCTGGCGGCGTCCCCCGGACATGAACTCCAGCGCGTAGTAGAGCCAGTAGCGCCTGCGCAGGACGATCGTCATGGTCTGGAAGCTGGACTCCCCGAAACGCGGGAAGAACATCCAGCAGAACAGACCGAGCCCCAGAGTGGCCGTCCCGGAAATCAGGTAGACGATCCAGTAGGGTGAATCCAGGAACTCGAACGCGACATAGACGAAAGCGTAGGCGACCAGGGATCCGGCTGCAGCCACGGCGGCCATGCGCCCCAGCACAAGCGGCAGTTCCTCCTTCGACGTCCACTGCATGGAGAGCGACTGCTCCATGGTCGCAAGGTAGTGAAACCCGGTCGACATCAGCACGGTCGTGAAATAGAGCCCCCAGACCGTGGGCAGCAGACCGGTGAGGGCGACTCCCAGGCCCAGGACGCTGAGCGCAAGAATGGCGAAGGTCTGCTGGCGCCAGACGAGCAGCGTGTAGACGACCGTGAAGGCAAGGAAGCCGGGTACTTCACGCACGGATTCGAGAATGCCGCGTTCCAGCCCGGTGAAACTCACCACATCGACGGCAAAGTTGTTGATCAGCGCCGACCATGGCTCGAAGGCTATGGGGATCGATGCGGCAAAGATCAGCAACAGGATCTGGGGACTGCGCCAGCCGTCCTTCAGCACTCCCTGCCAGTCACGAAGAAGATGGTGGCGGCGCAACGGTTCAGCCGGCGAAGCTGTAGGAATCCATGTCGAACCGAGGCTGACCCGTGACACCCGTCAGGCCGCCGTCGCAGACGAGCATGGTGGAGTTGACGAAGCTGGCATCGTCACTGGCAAGAAAGCAGATCGCGGCGGCGCATTCCTCGGGCGTGCCAATGCGGCCGAGAGGGGTCGATCGGGCATAGGCTGCAGCCTGTTCGGGTGCTGTCTCGAGGCTACCCAGCATGCGCGGGGTGCCGATGGGGCCGGGACAGATCGCGTTGGCACGGATGTTGTAACGCCCGACTTCCCAGGCGAGGCACTGGGTGAGATTCCAGATTGCGGCCTTCGCGGCATTGTAGGCGCCCCACCCGGGGTCGCCGGCAAGGCCGGAGATTGACGACATGTTGACGATGGCTCCGCCGCCCACCCCCTTCATCCGGCGTACAGCCAGGCGGCAGCAGATGACAGTCGACAGCACGTTGAGACGCCACAGGCGTTCCCAGTCGTCGCTGGCCAGGTCCTCGATGGTCCCGAACATGGAGTTTCCGGCGATATGGATCGAGGCATCGAGCCTGCCGTCAGGCATGTCATCGAGTGTCGCGAAGGCAGCCTCGATCCCGGATTCCTCCATGACATCCGCCACGACCGCCGTCACGTTCCGGCCCTCATCCTTCAACGGACCGACCGCATCCGCGAGATCGCCGGCCTCGTGGTCTACGGCGACGACGGTGGCGCCTTCGCCCGCCAGCCGCTCCATCGTTGCCCTGCCGATGCCGTTGGCGGCGCCTGTCACGAGGGCCACCCTGTCTTCGAACCGGTTCATGGTCACGACATAGCGCCTCCGGCTCACCGACGCCAGACAATCCGCAAAGCAGGACGCGGATGGGCTATCCTCGCCTGATTGGCAGATTCCGGAGAACGAGGGTGCCCGTTTCGTCTCTTCTGGCGTCGGTGATCGATGCGGTCTCCGAAGCCGCAGACATGCTGGTCAGCGAATCGCGTCGCCCGGAAGGGCCACGTGGCGCCGGTGACAAGGCCGACATCGACGTGGAGATCGAGAACCATCTCGCCATGCGACTCATGGCCCTCCTGCCGGCCCGTTTTGTGGGTGAGGAAACGCCGGTTCGTCCCGGTGACGGATCATCCTGTTGCTGGCTGGTGGATCCACACGACGGCACGTGGGCCTGGCTTCAGGGATATCGCGGCTCATCGGTGTCGGTCGCCCTCATCGACGACGGGGTGCCGGTACTTGGCGTCGTCTGCGCGCCCATGAGTCCCGATCGCGGCCGGGATCTCATCGCCTGGGCCGAAGGCCACGCCAATCTCATCCGCAATGGTGCCGAAGTCACGGTCGATCTTGCCGCGGACGAACTCGACCGCAAGGCACGTGTCTTCGTCGACCACACCGCATCGGCCACCCCGGTGGCATGGGGCCGCGCCGTGGCGCCGGCACGGTTCATCTCCCTGCCGGGAATCGCCTACAGGCTGGCCCGGGTGGCGGTCGGGGACGGCGTCGCCACCCTCTCCCTGGGTGGGCCACGGGGCATCGACTACGCTGCCGGCCATGCCCTGCTACGGGGCGCCGGCGGTGTGCTTCTCGATGAAACGGGCAAGGAGGTCACCTATGCCCCCGATGGCGCCAGCCGAGTCCGGCGGTGTTTCGCCGGGGCGCCCGCTGCCGCACGTGAGTTGGCCGCCCGGTCTTGGCCACCACGGCGGGGCGAGGAGCCGTCACGGCTGCGGTCCAGGCCCAACTGGCCCGCTAGGGTGAGCGACGCCGTGCTCGACCGGTCCAGGGGCTGTCTCTTCGGCCAGGTGGTCGGCGACAACCTGGGTGCGCTCGTGGAATTCATGACTGCGAGGGCGATACAGCAACGCCATCCCGGGGGCGTTCGCGATCTCGAGGATGGCGGGTGCTGGAACATCCTCTCAGGCCAGGCGACGGATGACAGCGAACTCGCCCTCGCACTTGCCAGGACCCTCGTCGGCACCGGGCGCCATGACGAGGAGGCGATCGCGGCCGCCTACGGCGCATGGCTGCGGTCCAGGCCCTTCGATTGCGGCAACACCATCGCCCAGGCGCTCGGCCCCGCCTCTCGCGCTGCCGACGGATCGAAGGCCGCGGCCGCCCGGTTCTCGGCCAGCAGGGAGAGTCAGGCAAACGGATCTCTCATGCGGATCGCGCCCATCGGCATCTGGGCCCGGGACCCGGATCTCGCGGACCAGACGGCCCGTGGGGACTCGACGCTGACCCATCCACGCCCGATTTGCGCCGACGCCTGTGGCACATTCGCCGCTGCCATCGCGGAGGGACTGCGATCCGGGGACCGCGGCGCCATGATCGAAGTGGCCCGGGCCCATTGCGTCACAGAGGAGATCAGGAACTGTCTCGCCAATGCTGACGCCGGCACATGGCCGGAAAACTTCGACAGCCATTCCATGGGCTGGGTTCTCATCGCCTTCCAGAATGCCTTCTGCCACCTCGCCCGAGGCGACATGATCGAGACGACCCTGGTGACGACAGTAGCCAGGGGAGGGGATACCGACACCAACGCTGCCATCGCCGGCGCCCTGACGGGAGCGGCTGATGGACTGGGGTCCTTTCCCCGGCGCTGGGTCCTGCCGGTGATGGCCTGCCGCCCCCACCAGGCCCTCGGTGCAAAGAAACCGCGTCCGATGATCTACTGGCCCGATGACCTGGCCGACCTCGCGGAGTCCCTTGTCACCGCCCGCCCGAAGGGTCGCGATCCCGGTGACACCTCATCCTGAAGCCCGCGGCCGGTCGCTGTCGTTCAATACAGGCAGACGGGCGATCGCCGCGCCGTTCTTCTGCCCCGCACGCCGCAATTCGTAGAGTTTCTGAAGGTTGAGCCAGAACTCGCCCGACGTCCCGAAGAAGCGCCCCAGGCGCAGCGCCGTGTCTCCGGTGACGGCGCGGCGGCCGTTGAGAATCTCGGTGATGCGGTTCACCGGAACCTCGATTCTCCGGGCCAGTTCGGCCGCACTCATGGCGAGCGCGTCGAGATCCTCCCTCAGTGTCTCGCCGGGATGGATGGGATCGCGCATCATGACGTGCCTCCTTACCGATGGTAGTCGATGATTTCCACGTTGTCCGGGCCAGGGCTTCCCTCCGGCCACTCGAAACAGATCCGCCACTGATCGTTGATCCGGATACTCCACTGTCCCGTCCGGCGGCCCTTTAAGGGATTCCAGCCGGTTTCCGGGACGCGACAGGTCGTGAAGGCCGGTCGCCGCGTCAAGCTGGTTCAGCTTGCGCGCGAAACCAGAGAACCCCGCGCCCGATCGCCGCGGTAGAAGGTCTCCGTATTCTTGTCCGCGAAGCCAACGATCAACGCGCTTCCGATCGGACTGCTACGACGGCTTCGAGCGTGGACACCGTCTCCGCGTTACGTCAAGGATGAAGCCCGCCGTCCTCCGAACAGGACCAGCACGCGCTCCGGTCGCCTTGCAGGGGTGCCACCGACTACCACCCCGGTCTCCGGCAGTCGTAGCGCCGCGAGGCATGTGTGCTGGCGGATTGCGGCGGACGCCATCACGATCTGCCGCCCGAGATCGACGGAAGCCTGGCCGGAAACGTCGTCACGTCCGACGACATCATGACTGGAGCGCGAGGATGTCTCTATCGGCAACGCAGAGAGGATCCCCTGCCGGAACCTGGTCATGGTGACGGTCCAGGATTCCGTCGAAGATCTCCTGGCCGGCGAGGCGTCCAGCCGCGTGTCGAGGAACGGTGACTGCTTGAGGACCCGGACCGTTCGCGGCCACCGCATTGCGCGCGAACTCGACCGGCCCGTCGGCGACGACATCGCGTGGGAACTCGAAATCATCGAGCTCGCGCCGGAAGTCCGAAATCCGGCCGAAGACTATGCATGACCCGTGACTTGCGGCAGGATGACGAACAGGAAACGGAGGATCTGCTCATGACGAATTTCCATGATGTTTTCCGGAACCCGCAGCTCGACCGGCGGCAACTCGCTTCCCTCGCCGCGGCTGCAGGAGTTGCCATGTTCACGACGCCCATGGCCCTGCGCCCGGCACGGGCCGCCGGCGGTGACCTCGATGTCTTCGAGTGGGCCGGTTACGATCTTCCGGAGTTCCACCAGGCCTACATGGACCAGCATGGCGCCTCTCCCGAATTCGCCATGTTCGGTGAACTCGAGGAGGCGTTGCAGAAACTGCGCGGCGGTTTTGTCACCGATGTCACCCATCCCTGCACCAGCAGTATCGGCCGCTGGGCTGACGCCGGCGTCATTCAGGCCGTCGACACGGATCGGCTCACCCACTGGGGCGATATCTTCCCCAGCATGCGCGAGATCAGGGCGCTCCACTACGAGGACACCATCATCGGCGTGCCGGCAGACTGGGGCAACTCGTCCATCCTCTACCGGTCCGACCTTGTCGAGCCCATGGAGAACTCCTACAACCTCTTTCTCGACGAGCGCTACGCGGGAAAGATGGCGTTCTTCGATTCCGCCGACGCCTTCGCCCAGGTCTGCGGGCTGATCCTCGGAGTCCATCCCTTCACGATGGATGAAAAGGAAATTGCCGAGGCTGCCGACATCATGCGGCGCATCCACGCCAACCTGCGATTCTACTGGACCGACCCGACGCAGATCGAGCAGGCGCTCGCCGCCGGCGAGATCGTGTTGTCCTATTCCTGGAACGGCTCGGCCAAGAACCTGAAGTCACAAGGGCTGGAAGTCGCCTTCATGGATCCCAGGGAAGGGATCCTCACGTGGGTGTGCGCCCTGGCGCTGGGCACGGGCAATCCCGGAAACCTTGACCTCGCCTATGATTTCATCAATGCCTGGACCTCGCCCGAGGCCGGCAAGAACCTGATCGAGATGTACGGCTACGGACATTCCAACACCATGGCGTTCCCGCTGGTCGCCGCGGAAGTCCTGGATTCACTGGGAATTGCCGACCCCGACGCCATGATGGCCAAGGGCACCTTCATCGAGGAGATGGCCCCCGACACCCGTGAAGCGGTGATCAGGGCCTTCGACGACGTGAAGTCCGGTATCTGAGGATTGCGGGCAAGGACCCTGCTTGCGCCGCGAGCAGGGTCCTTGCGCCTTCGATGACCGCCGCTTTCGACATCCGCTCCTTCCCCGAGCCGATCGGTGCCGCCCTGGTGGAACGCCTCGCGCAGGCGGAGACCGCCACGATCGGCCATGCCCGGCTCCACGGGTTTCTCGATTCGGGCATCCGCCCGGTGATTGCCGACCGCCGCATCGCCGGGACCGCCGTCACCGTGCGCATCCCCGGGGCGGACTCGACATTGTTGCACCACGCCCTGGGTCATGTGCGGACCGGCGACATCCTCATGATCGACCGTTGCGGGGACGACCTCCACGCGTGCTGGGGAGGCTCGCTCACGGTCGCCGCCAGGGCGCGGAATCTCGCCGGCGCGGTGATCGACGGCCGCGCCACGGACTTCGGCGACATCAGGCGCATCGGTCTTCCGGTGTGGTGCCGGGGGCCGTCGCCGATCACGACGCGCCTGCTCGCGGCGGGAGGCGGACTCAACGTCCCGATCACAGTAGGGGGTGTCGTCGTCAACCCCGGTGACGCGGTGATTGCCGACGACAACGGTGTCGTCGTGCTCGCCCCCGGCGAGGCGGAGCTCTGGGCGAGCTACGCGCTTGACGAGCAGACCGAGGAGATTCCATTCAACGAGGCGCTGGAGCGCGGGGAACGGCTCGGCATCCTTTCCGGAGCGACGGCCATGATTGAGGAGGCCACCGGCCTCGATCTCAGTGGGGACAAGAGAACATGACCGGCGATCTCGCGATCTGGCTCTCCACTCCCCATACGGCCATGATCGAAATTGCCCGCGACCTGGGGTTCCGGCGCGTCGTGCTCGACATCGAGCACGGTGTCTTCGACCTCGAACGCCTGGACAGGCTGGTGCCCTTCGCGCGCGCCCTCGGCATGGAGGTCCACGCCAAGATTCTCGGCCCTGAGGCCATCCCCATCCAGCAGGCGCTCGATCTTGGATGCGACAGTGTCATCATTCCTCACATAGGGGATCGTGATCACGCGTCCCGCACATGTGCTGCCGCCAAGTACCCGCCGCTGGGCATACGCAGCTTCGCGGGCGGCCGGACCGTCGCCTACGATGCACCCGCGGACGGCTGGTTCGAGGCGGAGAACCGGCGGCAACTGTGCTTTCCCATGATCGAGAGTGCGGCGGCCCTTGCGGACATCGATGCGATCCTTGCGCTCGACACGGTGGACGGGGTGTTCGTCGGACCGTCCGATCTCGCACTGTCGTGCGGACGGGACCGCTACCGCTTCGCCGCCGAAGACCGCCGGGACCTGGAGACCATCGCCGGCGCGGCGGCGGTCGCCGGCAAGCCCTGGATCATGCCGGGCTGGACAGCCGAGGAACGCAGTCTTGCCCGGACACTGGGAACCGCCTGGATGGTCGTCGCCGACGAGACGGGGTCGATCCATTCGGGTCTGGTCGCTGCACTCGAGGCGGTTGCCGCCGAGACCGGAGAGTCCGGACGATGACGACGCCAAGCACGGGAGAAGCCCTGATACATCTTCTCAGGGCCTACGGCGTCGACACGGTCTTCGGCATGCCCGGTGTCCACACTCTCGACTTCTATCGAGCGCTTCCGGAAGCCGGAATCCGCCACATCGGCGTACGCCACGAGCAAGGGGCGGGTTTCATGGCGGATGGCTATGCTCGCATCTCCGGCCGGCCCGGGGTCTGCCTGCTGATCAGCGGTCCGGGCATCACCAACGCCGCGACGCCGATTGGCCAGGCCTTCTCCGATTCGCAGCCCATGCTGGTTCTCTCTTCCGTCGCCAGCCTCGCCGATCTCGGCATGGGCAGGGGACGGCTTCACGAGATTCCCGACCAGCGGGCCGTGACCGCGCCGATCACACACTTCAGCGAGTTGGCAACGACACCCGCGCAGGCAACGGAACTCGTCCATCGCGCCTTTGCCCACTTCGCCTCCCACAGGCCCCGTCCCTGTCATATCTCGGTTCCGCTGGATGTGCTGCCTCAACCCTTTGAGGGCACGATCGAGGCAGCGCGCCTGCCGGGCCTGCCGGCGCCGGACAGCGACGCACTCGATGCGGCCGCGTCGCTCGCGTCCTCATGCGGTCCCGCAGTGATCATTGCAGGAGGAGGCTCGGTGGACGCGGCCGACGAGGTGCGCGCGCTCGCCGAGCGCCTGGGCGCGGCTGTCCTTCCGACGATTGCCGGCAAGGGTGTCATGCCCGCGGACCACCCCCTGTCGCTCGAGATGACAGCGGACCAGCCGGGCACGCAATCCTTCATCTGTGAAGCCGGACTGGTCATTGCCGTCGGCACGGAGTTTGCGGAACCCGACTTCTGGATCCCCGAACCCCTCCCGGTGACCGGCAAGCTCATCCGCATCGACATCGATGCGGGGACGCTGGCCCGGGACTGGCGCGCCGATGTCGCCATCCTTGGCGATGCCGCCCGGTCCCTCGACGGTATCCTGCGGCGTCTCGAGGGACGCAACACCGGGCCCGGATACGGTGGCGATGCCCTCGATGCGGCGCGCGAGGCTGGACGCGCCGATTTCGGATCCCTCGAGCGGCTGCACGAACCGGTCATCCGGGCCATCCGGAATGCGCTACCGCCCGACGGATACTGTTTCACGGACATGACGCAGATCGCCTATTCGGGCTATGCGCTCTTTCCGGCGAACAGACCGCGCCAGTGGTTCTTTCCCGCAGGTTACGGCACTCTGGGCTTCGCCCTGCCCGCGGCGATCGGAGCCGCGTTCGCCGCACCCGAACGGTCCGGCGCCGTGCTCATCGGCGATGGCGGGCTGCAGTTTACCGTGGCCGAACTCGCGACGGCCGTCGAACACGAACTCCCTCTCGCCATCGTGCTCTGGGACAACCACAGCCTCAAGCAGATCGCCCGATTCATGCGGGAACAGCAGATCGAGGAAATCGGCGTGCACCCCAGGAACCCCGATTTCGCCATGCTGGCACAAGCCTATGGCATGGCCTTCTCGGAACCCTCCGGCCTGGAGGAACTCAGCGCATGCATGCGGCAGGCATGGAAGACGAAAGGCCCGACTCTCGTGCGCATCGACGAGTTCGCGGACTGGGTCCAGGAAGCAGCGCGCGAGTCACGCTGACATCGAGATCCGTATGCGATCGTGCCGTATCGAGACCTGCGTGACGGCGACCGTGCAGTTCCATGAGGTGCGGACCATCCCGTGATCCATCCGGCAACCGCTCTCATCGAACCGCGAGCGCCGGGCCGTGGAGAACGAGACGTCCAGTTCGACGAGGATGCCTGTCTGGCACGCACCGCCCTCCATCCTCGGCAAGGCACCGAAACCTCGCTGAACTTCGTGGTCAATCGGTCACAAGCCTTCAACGCCGCACAGGTGAGGCAGGCATTGACGGCTCGGGGCGCCAGCGTCTGCAAACGATCTTGCGAGTGTGGGCGTTGACGGCGACCTCCATGACCGCGGTCTCATTGTCGTCATTGGCGGTAAGGGCCACGCTGCTCTTTTTTCTCCAGGAGCGCGGGCCGCGGGTACGGCCGTGGCCACATACACCGCGTTGGTAGCCCAGATTTTTCCCGGTTCCCTCCTTCTTCTGCTTTTCACTTCCGGCGTCAAATGATTGAATCAAGGCACTGGTATGAACCCGGTGTTGGGAGACCCACCATCATGTCTGACTTCGCTGTACATCCCTACTCCACGGCCATCGGCGCTGAAGTGGCGGGAGTCGACCTGTCCCGTGAGCTCGACGACGTGACGTGGACCGCACTACGCAACGCCTACCTTGAGCATCTCGTCCTCTTCTTTCGTGACCAGACCCTCACGCCCGAGCAACAGGTCGCATTCTCGCGTCGATTCGGCCGCCTCGAGGAATACCCCTTCGTGCACGGCATCGACGGTTTTCCCGAACTCATCGACATCGTCAAGGAGCCCGACGAGGTCATCAATTTCGGCCATCTCTGGCACACGGACATGACCTTTCGCGAACAACCGCCGGCTGGCGCGGTTCTTTATGCCCTCGAGGTTCCCCCGGTTGGCGGCGACACGTTGTTTGCCAACATGTACCTTGCCTGGGAGATGCTGTCGGAAGGCATGAAGACCGTGCTGCGTCAACTCCGTGCCATCCACGATTCGGGTACGCCGCAACGCCACACCGCCACCTTCAAGGGCATGAAGGTGCAGCACAGGCAGGGATCGGAGCGACAGGTCACGCCCCACCCATTTGTCCGGGTGCACCCCGAGACCGGCCGGGAATCACTCCTCATCAGTCCCAGCTACTGCCATCGCATCGAAGGCATGACCGATGAGGAAGGCAGGATGATCCTGGACCACCTCGAGCGCCATGCAACGCAGGACATCCTCACCTGCCGCTTCCGCTGGCGACCCGGTACGGTCGTCATCTGGGACAACCGCTGCACCATGCACATTGCCCTCGAGGATGACCTTGCCGCCATGCGCGGCGACACGGGCTTTCGCCGCGTCATGCGGCGCGCCACCATCGGTGTCTGACATCGCATGCGGCATTGCAAATCCCGACGTGCGAGAATCCTGAATGTTGCGCCGTGTGCCCGATGACCTGGCCAATCACGCGGTGGATCTTGGCGTCGCCCGTCCGGGAGGGCGCAATCAGAACGTGACGTAGCGCCGCGAGGCGTGGGGCGCGAGCAGGCGTGTGTGCTGGCGGACTGCGTCGCGTGATAGATCGCTCGAAGGCGGCTTCTCCAGAACGAGATTGCCCTCGTGGCGCCCCCTCACCGACATTGCCGAGACCGGTGGTCCACCGGTCCACCTGATGCGTCCCGGGAGATAGCGGACGCAGATTCCCGTCCGAGGATTGTCCGTCGTGTTCGGGCCGGATCCATGAACAAGCAGGGCGTGATGGAGCGACATGCTGCCCGGTTCGAGTTCGTTGTCGTAAACCGGCCACGCCGCGGTATCGATTCTCGCGGTCTGACCATGGGACAGCATGTTGTCCTCGCCCTGGCGTTCGTCGTGGGCCACGCGGCCGAGCCGGTGGGTCCCTGGCAGGAAGCGCATGCAGCCGTTGACCGAGGTCGCCGGCGTGAGAGCAATCCAGGCCGTGACGATGTCGAGCGGATCGAGGTTCCAGTAGCCGGCATCCTGGTGAAAGGAAATGTGGCGCCGGTCCCGCGCGGGCTTGGTCCAGATGTCGGCGCTCATCACCATGATGTCCGGACCCGTCAGCCGCTCCACCGTATCGAGGATGGAAGGAAGGCGGACCAGGCGGTCCATCCACGTGAAGAGCAAGTAGGACTTGTAGTACCAGGGATGCGGCAGGTCGACGTCGACCGCGTCGAGCCTGGCGAGGATGTGGGCGGCGTCATCAGCCGGCATGGCCATGAGTGGCGCCGCAAATCCCGAGGCGCGATAATCCGCGATATCGTGGCGTGTTCCCGATGCCATCACTCTTGCAGTACACTCCGCCTCCGAAAGACTACCGCCAGGAGATACCATGGGCAGGTTCTATTTTGATGACGATGCCGATCCGGCCCTGCTCGACGGCAGGACGGTCGCCGTGATCGGCTACGGCAACCAGGGACGCAGCCAGGCGCTCAACATGAAGGACCGTGGCGTCGACGTGATCGTCGGCAACATCGAGGACGAGTATGCCGAAAGCGCACGGGCTGACGGCTGGGATCTCCTGACCATCGAGGAGGCGGCCGCCCGGGCTGATATCCTGATGATGCTGACGTCCGATGACAGTCAGCCGGATGTCTACGAAAACTGGGTGAAGAAAAGCCTCAAACCCGGTGATGTCATGTGCTTTGCTCATGGTTTCAACATCCATTACGGCGAGATCGTGCCGGACCCGCAGACGGATGTCGTCATGGTGGCGCCACGCATGCTCGGAGAGGGTGTGCGGGCGACGTTCCTCGAGGGGCGCGGCTTTCCAAGCCTCATTGCCGTGGCTCAGGATGGCAGTGGCAGGGCTCTTGACATGTGCCTTGCGATCTCCTGGGCGATCGGCACGACAAGAATGGGAGCGCTGGAATCGAGTTTCGGTGAGGAGGTCCTCATCGATCTCTTCGAGGAACACCAGCCGGGACTCTACGCATTGCGCGCCATGTACACGGCACTCGTCGAGGCGGGCTGTTCTCCCGAGGCGGTCATGCTTGACCTCTACGCGTCCGGAGAGAGCGTCAAGTTCGCCGAGTACGGGCGCGACCTCGGCGCCTTCGAGCGCATGAAACGGACCAGCGCCACGGCGCAGTTCGGCCATCTCGTGTGGTCGAAACAGTACTTCGACGAGGAAAAGACGCTCGAGGGCATGCGCCGGATGATCGCCAACATCAAGGACGGCAGCTTCATCCGTGCCCTGAAGGCCGAACGGCACAAGAACCGGCCGGCGGTCGAGGCCGTCTGGCAGGAGAACAACGATCACGATCTTGTTCGTCGTGAACACGACCTCTACCAGCTGCTCGGGCGCCGGGCGAAGGGTGCGTCGACCCCCGGGACCTGACGAGGTACACAGTAATTCCGGGCCGGTCGACGAAGAAACCGGTTCTCATACATGCCGCAAGATACGGACAGGACCCACACGATGTGTGAAGACGGCTGGCGTCTTGGCGTTGATATCGGTGGAACCTTCACCGACTTCCAGCTCATGAACACCCGGTCGGGAGAGGTGGTGGCGCTGAAGACGCCGTCGACGCCGGACGACCCGTCGCTGGCTGTCGCGAGGGGACTCGAGGACATCACCAGGCGGCATGGCATCGACCCTGCCGCCATCCGCTACTTCGCCCACGGCACCACGCTCGCCGTCAACACGCTTCTCGAGCGCAACGGTGCGTGCACCGGGGTGCTGATGACCCGGGGCTTTACCGATACGCTCGAACTGCGCCGCCTGCGTCTTTCGAAGGCGAACGACTTCTTTGTGCCCCGGCCGGTTCCGCTGGTGCCCCGCCAGCTGGTCCGTCCGGTCGACGAGAGACTGATGGCCGACGGTGAGGTGCTCACGCCGCTGCGGCGCGAGGATGTGGAGGAGCAGGTCCGGGCCCTGCTGGACGAGGGCGTGGAGACCATTGCCGTGTGCTTTCTTCACGCCTATCGCAATCCACGTCACGAACGACTGGCAAGACAGTGGATCACGGACAGTTTTCCCCAGGTCTACGTCACGGTCTCGACCGATGTGTGGCCCCAGCAGCGGGAGTACGAACGCGCTCTCATCAGTGTCATCAACGCCTATGTCGGCGGTCGCATGGAGGCCTACTTCACCACCCTTGAGAAACGGACACGGGACCTCGCCATGCCGTGCCGTGTCTTTTCGACAAAGTCGAACGGTGGCGTCATGACGGCCGCCTCGGCAGCCCGCCGGCCGGTCGAGACCCTGCTCTCCGGCCCGGCCTCGGGAGTCATCGGCGCCCGTCACGTCGCCAGCACCATCGGAGACGATCAAGTCGTCACCCTCGACATGGGCGGCACCAGTGTCGACGTGTCGATCATCCAGGGGGCCATCGGCCAGGCGACCGACAACACGATCGGGGACATCCCGGTCATCATGCCGGCCGTCGATGTGTCGGCAGTCGGTGCTGGTGGCGGTTCGATCGCCTGGACGGACAGCGAAGGCGTGCTCAAGGTGGGTCCCCGGAGCGCCGGGGCCCGGCCGGGCCCGGCGTGCTATTCCAGGGGCGGCACGCAGCCGACCGTCACCGATGCCTATCTTGTGGCCGGGATCATCGCCGAGGACAGCCTTCTCGATGGAACGATGGTTCTCGACAGTGCGCAGGCCCACGCCGCGATCGACCGGCTGGCGGCCGTCATCGACCGCACGGGCAGCGAGACTGCCGATGCGATTCTCCAGGTGACGACAGCCAACATCTACGCGCAACTGCTGCCCCTGACGGCGCGGCGGGGGATCGATACGACAGGATTCTCGATGCTGGCCTATGGTGCCGCCGGTCCGACGCAGGCCTTCATGCTGGCGCGGGAACTGGACATGCGCCGCATTATCGTGCCACCCGCACCCGGGACGCTGTGCGCCCTTGGATGCCTTGTCGCGGATTTTCGTGCGGACTTCGTCCAGAGTGTATGGCGTGATCTCGACGCCCTCTCGGACAAGGATCTTGGAGACGCCTATGCCCGTCTCGAATCCCAGGCGCGCGCCTGGCTGGCGGAACAGGATGCCGGGGTGGCGGACGTCCATGTCCTGCGTTCGGCGGATCTCTGCCATATCGGCCAGTCCTACGAGATCAACGTGCCATTCCCGGACGTTCCGGCCTTGTCCACCAAGGACCTGAACCGATGGTTTCTCGAGCGTTATCAGAAGGTCTACGGCTATCACGACCCGCACGCTCCTGTGCGGATGCTGGAAGCGCGCCTGCAGATTGTCGGTATCACGCCCACTCCTCCGGTCTTTTCCGTGCCCGCCGGAGGCGGCGGAGGACCCCGGGGCGTGCGGCGTGTTCACGAAGCGGGCGACGTGGTCGAGGCTCAAGTGTGGCGGCGCCAGGATCTGCGGCAGGAGGAAATCTATCCTGGTCCACTTGTGATCGAGCAGTACGACACCACCACGTGGGTGCCACCGGGCTTCGTGGCGACGGTTGACGAATACGGGAACCTCATCGGGGAACGCGGCTGATGGACGATCCCGTTCGCCTCGAAATCCTTCTCAACCGCTTCCAGGCCATTGTCGACGAGATGGCAGGCGTGATCTCGCGCACGGCGCACACTGTCTTCGTCAAGGAAACACAGGACTACGGTTCGGTTCTCGTGTCGCGGTCGGGCGAGGTGTTCGCCGCGCCGCGCCGCTATGGCGTGCTGATGATGATCGGCATGCCCATGGCCGGAGCTCTCGAGCGGATCGGTGACGATGTTGGGGAGGGCGATGTCTTCATCTCCAATGATCCGGATGCCACCCGGGGCATGGCGACCCATCTCTCCGATGTCTACCTGTGGGCGCCGGTCCATGTTGACGGCGCCTTGCTGTGCTGGGCGTGGACATTCATCCATGTTTCGGACATCGGTGGCAGGGTTCCCGGATCGATCGCGCCATCGAGCCACGAGATCATCCAGGAAGGCCTGCGGATCCCGCCACAGAAACTCTATCGCGGGGGTGTCCTCAACCAGCCTCTCCTTGACATGATTCTCGCCAACTGCCGGACCCCGGAGGGTAACTGGGGCGACATGAAGGCCTGCCTTGCCGGACTGGCAACGGCCGAAAGGAGGGTTCGGCAACTTGCCGGCCATTACGGCCGCGATGTGATCGACGGCACGATCGACGAGGCTCTCGACTATGCCGAGACCCAGGCGCGCCGGGTGATCGCTCATGTTCCCGACGGCAGCTATCGCTACACTGACTACATCGAGGCCGACATGGTGGGTCTCGGCCTGGTGCGCATCCATGTCACGCTGACGGTCGAGGGCGATGGCATGCTGCTTGATTTCACGGGGACAGCCCCCCAGGTGAGGGCAGCTCTCAACATCCCGACCTACAACCAGGACGGGCACTGGATGCTGATCACCGGCCTGGTGAACTGGATGTGCACCCAGGCGCCGGCCATCGCCTACAACGCCGGCCTTGTGCGGCCTCTGAAGGTGACGATCCCGAAGGGAACGATTCTCAATCCGGAGCCCGGTGCCGCCTGCGGGGCACGCTATTCCACCAGCCACAAGGTGTGCGATGTCACCGTGGGAGCCCTGGCCCAGGCGGTGCCGATGGAGTTGCCGGCGACAGATTCGGGGCAGGGTTCCATCCTCCTCGTTTCGGTCCCCGACCTGGAGACCGGCGGCACCAGGGTGTCGGTAATCCAGCCCATCGTCGGTGGTTCCGGGGGCCGACCGGTGGCGGACGGTGTCGATGGAACCATGGTGATCCTCAATTTTCTCAAGAACATCCCCACGGAGATCTTCGAGAACGAGATGCCGGAAATCCTCATCCGCCACTACGGACTGAGGGAGGATTCAGGCGGTCCGGGCCGCTACAGGGGAGGGACCGGCATCGAGATCGAAATCGAGACGTCGTCGCACTACACCTCGATCACGTCGCGGTGCATGGAGCGCTATGTCTTCGGCCCTCCCGGCAGACTGGGCGGACACATGGGCGCCACGGGATACACCAGTCTCAATCCGGGAACGCCCCTGGAACGCGACCTCGGCAAGATCGATGTCCTCGAACTGGGGCCCGGCGATGTCCTGAGGATCGGAACCCAGGGCGGGGGCGGCTTCGGTGATCCCCTCGAAAGGCCGGAGACCGACGTCGCCAGCGACGTGGTCAACGGCGTCGTGCATCGGACCAGTGCCGAACGGCACTACGGAGTCGTGCTCGATGACGACGGCATCATCGATGCTGCGGCAACAGCCGACCGGCGTCAGTCCATCCGCCGGGAACGGAATTGGCAGGACCCTCCCCTCTACGGATTCGGCGAGGCCCGGGAAGCCTGGTCCGCACTGTGGCCGGATGATCTCGAGGACGCTATCTCGGCAGCCACCCGAACCCTGCCGGTACAGCTCAGGCAGTTCCTTCACCAGAAACTCGTCGAGGAGATCCACCGGCGCCTCGAAGGCGGAGAAATCGTGGCGCCGGCGTGCGTCCCGGATCTTCTCGCCACGCTCGATACCGGTATGCCGCGGCGGCAAGGCCACTTTCCCCTGGGGCCATGGCCGGACGAGGGCGTGTAAGCGTCGGACCGGTCCCGTCCATCCGAATGGGCAGCTGGCGGACAGTCAGGAAAGGGCGCCGTGGGGGAGGTTCATGTTGGCCGCATCGCTTCCCAGGGAACCGGCGAGGAGACGCAGGGTCGAGTTGAACTCGTCGGTTTCGATGTTGCATGACCTCATGCAGCGGTCGCTGTCGGCGGCGAATTCCGTCCTTCCGTGGAGCACACGCTGATTGTTGAAGAACAGTGCCTCGCCGGAGGCACAGGCGAGAGTGATCCGGTATGCGGGATCGAAGAGCATCTTCTGGAGGAGGCGCATGGCACGGTAGAAGGAGCGGATCTCGCCATCGGGGAGGTCTCCCGGACCGATGGCCCGGTCGAGAAGGCGGATACCGGCAATCTCTCCATCCTCGTCGAGACTGAAGGCCGGCGCCCGCATGCGAAAGTCGCGGTCCGGGTTGACGAGGCGCCGGTAGAAGGTGATGGGCCGGGTCGACAACAGGCGGAAGGCTTCTTCGTCCTTCTCCTTGAGGCGCATGCCGACATTGAAGCCGTCAGTCAGGGTCGAGGCCCCGCCATGTGCCGATGCCTGGACAAAATGAAAGCAGGTCACGGATGGCGGATTCTGGCGGTAGGGTTCATCCGTGTGAGGATCGAGCCTGACGTTGAGGTCACCGAGAACGAGAGCGTCCCGCTTGTAGGTGAACTCGTAGATCCTGCCATAGTTCGTAGTCCGCAAGGGACCGGCCAGAGAGGCAATGGCTTCCGTGTGGTCCGGGTCACTCGGCACACCCCGCACCAGGACAAATCCGTAGTCCCTGAGCGTCTCCAGCATTGCCAGATGCGCAGCTGGATCCTCCATGCATGCGGCGTAATCTGCCTCAGGGTGGTCCTCGAGACCGCTGTCCCACAGGATCGGCCGGAATCGCCGCCGGTCCCGTTCCGCAACGCTGTTGCACCGGTTGCGCAGCCATTCGCCGGCAAAGCTGCTGGCATGACCGTCGCCCGACCACACGACATCCAGGGTTCCATGATCACCCACCCGTGTGCTGGCGATGCGGATATCCTCGGGGATGTCGACGAGCCGCAGCGAGCGTATGGCGCTGTGGTAGGTACCGCACGAGGCGCACTCGCAGGCGTATCTCAGCCAGAGTGCATCAAATCTGCTTCGGTGTCCGTCCTGCCAGTGAATGACCAGGTGGTCCCCGGCATTGTCGATATGGGCGAAACGGTAACGCAGTGTCGAGGCAACCCCAGTCATGGCGGTAAACCTTGGCGAATCGACACTACACAAAGTGTCACAACCGCGGTTCCCCGGCAAGCAGGAATTGTTCCGACAGTCGCGATCCCACCGACCACAACGTCCCTGACAATCATGGCGGGCGGCTGGTAGACTCGGCGCTTCGTCTGATCGGGTCGAGATGCCATGACACAGCCACAAGAGGTTCCTGGCGCCATGTCCGAGGAGGAGTGGCAGGTTCGTTGCGATCTTGCCGCATGCTACCAGCTGGTCGATCTCTACGGCTGGTCGGATCTGTCGAGCACCCACATCTCCGCGCGCATTCCGGGAACCGACGACGTTCTCTTCAATCCCTATGGCGTTCTGTTCGACCAGATCACGGCGAGTTCACTGGTGAGAGTCGATGGCGGTGGCGAAGGCGACATCAATCCCGCCGGTTTTCTCATTCACCGTGCCGTCCACGATGCCAGGCCAGATGTTCACTGCGTTCTCCACACCCACACACGGGCCGGCAACGCCGTCGCCATGCAGGAGGCCGGACTGCTGCCGCTCAGCCAGAAGGCCCTCATCCTGATGGGCTGGATCGGCTACCACGACTTCGAGGGTGTCGTTCTCGACGCCGACGAGCAGCAGCGCCTTGTCCGCGACCTCGGCGACAACATGATCCTCGTTCTGCGCAACCACGGATTGCTCACGTGCGGTGACAGTGTCGCATCGGCGTTCGTGTGGATGCACCGCATGGAAGCAGCCTGCAGGTACCAGGTCGACGGCATGTCGAGTGGCACGCCGCTTCGCCTTCCGGATGAGGGTGTCCAGGAGAAGACCATCGAGCAGGGCCGCCGCATTCTCTCGAACTCGGGCCATGCTCGCTCGGGCATGGAGTGGTCGTCCCTCCTCACGCAGCTCGAACGGGAAAGAGGGAACGCCTGGCGGACGTGAACCTCAGGCGGCGGTCAGGCCGCCGTCGATGACGAATTCGGCACCGGTCACGAACCGGCTTTCGGGACCGGCAAGATAGAGAATCATGTCGGCAACTTCGCGCGCCCCACCCAGGCGGCCGAGAGGGATTTGCGCCTCGAGTTTCCTGCGGGTGCTTTCCGGATCGCGGCTGCGCTGGATGAGGGAGTCGACCATCGGTGTCTCGATGAACGCCGGATGCACCGAATTGCAGCGGATGTTGTAGCGCTTGCGGGCGCAGTGGAGGGCAACGGACTTGGTGAGCAGGCGCACGGCACCCTTGCTCGCGTTGTAGGCGGCAAGATTGTGGCCGCCGACGAGACCGGACACCGACGAGAGATTGACGATCGATCCGCCACCGGACTCCTTCATGGCGATGACCGCGTGCTTGCACCCGAGGAATGTCCCGTCGGCGTTGACGGCCATGACCCGGCGCCAGTCCTCGAGTGTCGTCTCCTCCACATTGGAGGAGCGGCCCGTTCCGGCGCTGTTGACGAGGACGGCAATCGGTCCGATGGCGTTCCCGGCTTCAGTGATCGCCTCCATCCATGAGTCCTCACACGTCACGTCATGGTGGATGGCGCACACGGATGGTCCAAGCGGGCCGGCAGCCGCAGCCAGCCCGGCTTCGTCGATGTCGCTCATCGCGACCCGGGCGCCTTCCTCGAGGAGGCGGTGAACGGTCAGCAAACCGATCCCGGATGCGGCCCCGGTGACCAGTGCCGACGTTCCCGTGAAGCGTCCCATAATTCTTCATGCTCCATGCCGTCACAGGCACTGACGATAGGCGAGGCGATGGCGGCGCGGCAACCATCGACCGTTGCAGCCGCTGCTTCCAGGGCGCACCATGATCCTTCCGGCAACCGGAGAATGAACCCATGGGGCGCGGCATCGAAGACAGGGTGGCCCTTGTGACAGGGGGTGGGTCGGGGATTGGCGAGGCGACGGCCGAGCGTCTTGCCGGCGAGGGCGCCAGGGTCTTCATTGTCGGGCGCCGCCAGGAGCGGCTCACGGCTGTCGTTGACCGTATCAGGGCTGAGGGCGGCACCGCCGAGGGCAGCTCAGTCGATCTTTCCACGAGAACTGGCGGTGACGAGGCAGTTGCGGCGGCGGTCGCGTGGGGAGGCAGGCTCGACATTCTCGTCAATGCCGCCGGGACCTTTCCGGCGACTCCTGTCGACAGCCTCGACGATGGGGACTGGGAGGATGCGCTCGCCATCAATCTTGGCGCCGTCATGAGGACGTCGCGCGCTGCGGCGCGAACGATGACCGAGAGCGGTGGGTCCATCGTAAACATCGCGTCGGTCAATGCCATCATGGGGGACAAGGTCTCGGTCTGCAGCGCCTACAGCGCCGCCAAGTCGGGGCAACTGGGTCTCACCATGCAGTTTGCCGCCGAACTCGCGCCCTCCATCCGGGTGAATGCCATCCTGCCCGGGCCGGTCGATACGCCCATGCTGGAGGGGTGGCTGGACGATCCGGGAGAGCGCCGCGTCTGGCTGGAACGCTTTGTTCCTCTCAACCGCCTGGGACATCCAGCGGAGATTGCCGGCGCGGTGGCCTTTCTCGTTTCTGATGACGGCGCCTACATTACCGGCGCGGTCCTCCCCGTCGACGGGGGCATGACCGTTGTCTGACAAGAGGGCCGCCGCCGGCACGCAACTCCTCGTGCGTGATGATCTGGTGGCGCCCGGAGCGCCGTGGTCCGGCGTTGTCCGTCGTGGCGAGACGCTGCGCATCATCGATCTTGAGGGACGCCAGGGTGTCGATTTCCTGTGTTACAACGCCGCCGATCCCGCGGAGCGCTATCACGCACCGAACACCATCAAGAAGAGCGCAACGCTGCGGCTGACCCGGGGCCATGTGCTCTACTCCGATCGGGCGCGGCCGCTCTTCACCATCGTTGCCGACACCTGCGGCTTTCATGACACCATCGCCGGCTGCTGCAGCGAACCCTCCAACGCGATGCTCTATGGTGTCACCGGCGTGCCCGGGTGCCGCGAGAACTTTCTCAAGGCGCTGGCGCCACATGGTCTGGGCTGGCGGGACATCGTTCCCAACGTGAACTTCTTCTGCCACGTTCCTGTCCGCGAGGAGTTCCTGCTGGCGGAACGCACGTTCGTCGACAGTCCGTCCGCACCGGGCGCCCGGGTCGATCTCAGGGCCGAGCGGGATGTTCTCGCCGTCATCTCCAATTGTCCGCAAGTCAACAACATGGCAGCCGGCGGCCGGCCGACACCGATACGCGTCCGGATCATCGCTTGCCGACAGGGCGATGCGTGGCATCATGACGAACCGAAAACGCTGGGGAACTGACCATGAGCTTCCGGATTGCTGACACGTGGTTCGAGCGCCGGCGGATCGATGACGACATCACGCTGGTCTTTGAGCCCCATGTCGACCCCCTGGGGCGTTGCAACATCTGGCATGTCCGGGGGTCGCAGACGGATCTCCTTGTTGATACTGGCATGGGCATTGCCGAACTCAAGCCGGCGATTGCCGACCTCTTTGGCCACGCTGTCATTGCCTTTGCCACGCACACGCACTTCGATCATGTCGGTGGACTCCACGAGTTCTCCCAGCGCGTGGTTTCGCGCCAAGAGGCCGCCATCATGGAGGAGGGCGACAACCGCTTCTCCCTCTTCAGGGAGGACATGGAACCGGAAGTCGTGGAAACACTGGAGAACGCCGGCTACGCACTGCCGGAGTGTCTCATCGATGCGCTTCCCCATGAAGGCTACGACGCCAGGGCCTACCGGGTCGAACCGGCACGGCCAACCCGCGTCGTTGATGAGGGAGACGAGGTCTCCATCGGCAACCGGCGTTTCGAGGTGCTGCACCTTCCCGGCCATTCCCCGGGCAGCGTCGGCTTGTGGGAAGAACAGACGGGAACGCTGTTTTCCGGCGACGCGATCTATGACGGGCCGCTTCTTGACCAGTTGCCGGAGTCCGACGTGACCACCTACTGCCGGACCATGGAGCGCCTGATGACACTGCCCGTGACGGTCGTTCATGCCGGCCATGAACCGAGCTTTGGCAGGGAACGCCTTCTTGAACTGGCCCGCGCCTATCTTGACTCGCGGATGCACCCGGAAGCGTGAAGACCATGGACGATTATTTCGATCTCGGCGCATTCCACATGCCGATCACCACAACGTCACGGCAAGCGCAGACCTGGTTCGACCGCGGTCTTGCCTGGTGTTACGGCTTCAACCACGAAGAGGCGATCCATTGCTTCCGTCAGGCGCTTGAACACGACCCCGATTGCGCCATGGCGCACTGGGGTGTCGCCTTTGCCAGTGGTCCGAACTACAACAAGTTGTGGGTGGACTTCGGTGACGCCGAACGCGAGGAATGCCTGGCCCTGGCCCGTAAGGAGAGCCGGAAGGCCCTGGAATGTGCGGCCGGTGCGGGCGATGTCGAGAAGGGACTTGCCGCTGCGCTTGTGGCGCGGTTTCCCGATGATCCGGAAGATGACTGGCCGTCCTGGGACGATGCCTATGCGGCGGCCATGCGACAGGTCCATCGCCTGCATGCGGACCATCCGGACGTCTGCACACTCTTTGCCGATGCCCTGATGAACCGGACTCCCTGGAAGCTCTGGGATCTCGAGACCGGCGAACCGCCGGCAGGATCGGACACCCTGGAAGCCATCGACGTGCTCGAGACGGCGCTGTCGGCGATTGACGGCGCCTGGCGTCATCCGGGGATCCTCCACATGCACATCCACGTCATGGAGATGTCGCCGCATCCGGAAAGGGCTCTCAAGACGTCGGATGCACTCCACGGTCTCGTTCCCGATTCAGGTCATCTCCACCACATGCCGACCCATATCGACGTGCTGTGCGGCGACTACCAGACCGTGGTGGAGCGCAACCATCGCGCAATAATCGCCAACCGCGTATTTGTCGAGCGCCGCGGCGTCTTCAATTTCTATTCGGGCTACCGCGCCCATGATTACCATTTCAAGGCCTATGGAGCGATGTTCCTGGGTCAGTTCCGCCCGGCCATCGAGGCGGCACAAGAGATGGTCTCGACCCTGCCTACGGAGCTTCTCGCTTCGGGCGATCCGCCCCTTGCCGACTGGCTGGAGGGATATGTTCCGGTGAGGCAGCACGTGCTCATTCGTTTCGGGCGCTGGCAGGACATTCTTGACGACCCCCTACCTGACGATCCGGACCTCTACTGTGTCACCACCGCGACCTTGCACTACGCCCGCGGGGTGGCCTGTTCGGCCACAGGCCGTGTCGATGAAGCGGAGATCGAGCAGCAGCGGTTTCTCGAGGCGCGGGACCGGGTACCGGATACCCGCAAGCTGTTTCACAACTCGTGCCTGAGCATTCTCCAGGTGGCGGGCGAGATGCTCTCCGGTGAACTCGAGTACCGCAAGGGCAATGTCGATGCTGCCTTTGCCCACCTGAGGCAATCCGTCCTGCTTGACGACACTCTCGAATACGATGAACCGTGGGCATGGATGCAGCCCACCCGTCATGCCCTTGGAGCGTTGCTGCTTGAACAGGGCCAGGTGGACGAGGCCGAGGCGATCTATCGCGCCGATCTCGGTTTCGATGACAGCCTGCGCCGGCCCTGCCAGCATCCCGACAACGTGTGGAGTCTGCACGGCCTCCACGAGTGCCTTTCACGCCGCGGCGAAACCATTGAACTCCGCCACGTCAGGAGACGTCTCGATCGCGCCATGGCCCGTGCCGACGTCGACATCAGGGCTTCCTGCTACTGCCGCCAGTCAGATCCCTGAACCATGCCGTTCCGTCTTTCCTGACGTGACCGGGCAACATCGAAGTCAGATACGCGCCAGACGCCTTACCGAGGGCGTGACGGCCACGTTCCGGTTTGCGACGTAATCCTCGTGGTTCTTTTCGATGGCGCGCGGATCGTAGATGTAATTGACCAGCATGCCCGCTGACTGGGCGAAGCCATTCTCGGAGACATCGCCCTTCCAGTTGATCCTCGCCAGCCGGGCTCCGTTTCGAAGATGGAAACGGGCGACAGGATCATGCGGGAATTTTCCTTGCTTGACCTCCAGCAGATAGAATGCGGCAAGACGAAGCAGGAGGGGTTTCAGGTCGGATTCATCATAATTCCAAGCGGGTGTGTCGAGCGCCTCCAGAAGGTTTCTTTCGGAATTTGTGATCAGTCCGGAGTCCGGTTCAGCCAGTAAATCTGACAGCCAACGCCGAAACAACGGTATTGGCGAGAGCGTGGCAAATGTCTTCAAGTTCGGGAATTCCCGCTGAAGCTCCAGAACAACCTGTTTGATCAGAAAGTTGCCAAAGGATATGCCCCTGAGACCATACTGGCAGTTGTTGATGGAGTAGAATGTTGCGGTATCGGCCTTGTTTGTGCGTATGGTGGGGCGTTTGTGATCGATCAGCGGTCGAATGGAACTGGAAAGACCATCAACCAGCGCAACTTCAACAAATATCAGAGGATCATCAGGCAAAGCTGCATGAAAGAATGCAAAACATCTGCAGTCTTCTGCAAGCCTTCCCCGCAGGTCATGGTGTGCACGCTCTCGTACGAGATGATCTTCTCGAGGATGGATGCAGGAGTGTTCCAGTCTATACGCCGAAGCACCAGGAATCCCCTGTTGAACCACGATGAGAGCAGATGGGCGAGGTCATCGTCGACCGGCGTCAGTTCAGGTGTTGAAGCGACGGACTTCAGGATGTCTTCTCTCATTGCGATCAGCATTCTGGTGCCGTCGGGGGCCATGTTGATTCGGCGGAACAGTTCCTGTCGGGGAGGCTCGACCGCAGACTGCAGTGCAGCAAGACTCTCATCGTCGCCGGCCTTCTGGTACGTGCGTGCGCAAGCCAGAATCCTGGTACGATCAACGTGAAAACTGGAGTGCAGTTCTCCAAAGAATTCGTGCTTCTGCGACTCATCCATGGTGGAGTAGGCTTCGACAATCAGACGTGCCAACGTGACGCCCAGCGCCTCTCCACGAGACGAGAGAAGGTCGTGACAAAGGCGGGCCATTTCCGCCGGCGACGAAGTCCGGCTGGCTGCACGTCGGCGGATGAGCGCCAGGCCGGCATCAGCTACGGTGTCGAGAAAATGGTGAAGGCTTGTCGAGGCCATGATCAAGCGCCCTCACACCCTTTGGACCCTGGTCCGGCACATGCAGTCAGCATGCCTGCTTGTCCGACGCGGACATTGTGTCCATTAAGTGATGACAATGTTACTGCCGGGTGGTGGTGACATCAATGATCGGTTCGCGTTTCCTGGAGGCGGGTGCGACAACGCTCGATGATCCGGGTGTGGCCTGTTTGTTGATTGAGAGCACGTCCGGTACTGTCGTTGCAGGAAGCAACCGGGAGTTGTCTGGAGAGAAGGAATGGAGGCGGCCCAACCAGCCTTGTCCGTCATTGCCGGCGTAGAGGCAAGCCATCTCCATGTTTCATCCGGTCGATGTCGAGACCGGCCTGGTCGTGTCGTCCGGATCTTCCTCAAGGAGTGGCGGGAGCGCCGATTGCCAGGCACCACCCGCACCGGCATCAGAGAGACCGATGCGGGTCATGCTGCCCGACTGTTGCCGCAACCGCCGATAGTATCGTGGACTTCGGGCTGATCGCCATTGCGTTCGGAGATGTGGCATGGATTGCCATTGCGTTCGTGCTGGGCCTGCTCTCGCGAACCGTCGGGCTGCCGCCCCTGGTCGGTTTCCTTGTCGCGGGATTCCTGCTCAACCTGCAAGGAATAGCCGGTGGGGACATGCTGCGGAAACTGTCGGACCTCGGTATTACCCTGTTGCTGTTCATCGTTGGCCTGAAGCTCAATCTTCGGATGTTTGCGCGACCGCAGGTATGGGCGGTTACCGGGCTGCACATGACGATCATCGTGCCGCTGTTCGCAACCGCCATCTATGTCGTCGCCGCTCTCGGGGCGCCCTTCCTTTCCGGCCTCGATTTTGCCCGGTCCCTTCTGATCGCCTTTGCCCTGAGCTTCTCGAGTACCGTATTCGTCGTGAAGGCGCTGGAAGACAGGGGCCAGACGGCAGCGCTTCACGGCCGGATCGCCATCGGAATTCTCATCGTGCAGGACCTGGCTGCCGTTGTCTTTCTTGCCGTCTCGGCGGGGCAGTGGCCGACCTACTGGGCCCTGCTGGTCCTGCTCGTCTTTCCGCTTCGGCCACTGCTGACTCTCGTACTCCAGCGCGTCGGTCACGGAGAGCTCATGGTTCTCTATGGCTTCCTGCTTGCCCTGGGTGGTGCACAGTTGTTCGAGCTCGTCGGTCTCAAGGGCGACCTCGGCGCACTCGTGCTTGGCGTTCTCATTGCCAATCATGCCAAGGCCGACGAGATGGCGAAGACCATGCTCGGCTTCAAGGACTTTTTTCTGCTCGCCTTCTTTCTCTCCGTCGGCCTGTCGGGCCGGCTGACCCTGGAGACGCTCCTGATCGGCGCTGCGATCACGCCGTTCGTGCTGTTCAAGTCGGCCCTGTTCTTCGGCCTGCTGACCGCGTTCAGGCTCCAGGCCCGCACGTCGCTTCTGGCGACACTCAATCTCAGCAACTTCAGCGAATTCGGGCTCATAGTCGCGGCCATCGGGGTCGCGCATGGCTGGATCGACGCCAACTGGTTGATCGTGGTCGCGGTCGCGCTGGCCTTGTCCTGTGTCATCTCTTCCGGGCTCAACGTCGCCGGCGACCGCATCTACACGCGATACAGGGGCGTGTGGAAGCGCCTGCAACGATCCAACCTTGTTGTTGACGATCGGCCGCTCGACATCGGCGCGGCGACAATTGCTGTCATTGGCATGGGCCGCGTTGGGTCGGCGGCATATGACACGATGCGTGAACTGCACGAAGAGTCCGTCGTCGGGGTGGACAGTGATCTGGCCACGGTCGAGCGCGAACGAACCAGAGGACGAAAGGTGTTGCTGGGCGATCCTGGTGACGCCGATTTCTGGGATCGCGTTCAGGCCACCCACACACTTGAACTGGTCATGCTGGCCCTGCCGAACCTTGCCGCCAACCTCGCCGTGATCGACCAGCTCAAGGCCGGCTCATTTGGCGGCCGGGTCGCTGCCACGGCCAGGTTCCAGGATGAGATCGAGCCGCTCGAAGAGGCTGGCGCATCGACCGTCTTCAACGTCTACGCGGAGGCGGGTTCGGGATTCGCCGCACATGTGGCCGGGCTCATGCCGGCAATCTCCCCGACCCGAACCGACGACTCGCGAACGTCAACCTGAGTCGACACTGCGGGCGCTGAGGCGAAAGCCATACAGATCTGCCGCATTACGCCCGTACTTCGCGGATGACAACCGGACCGCCGGCGAACGAGGTACTGCCAACCGTCACAGGGAAGTCGTCGGAATTTGTGAATGTGATGTTGCGCCCGGTGTGCGTGGACGCTTGATTCAACGGCAAGGAGAGATATCGACTGTACCAAATGCGCTCTCCATTTGAGATTGCCAGCCCCTGTTGATGCACTTCCGGCAAGACCTGGGTGTATCGGATGCCTTACACGTCGCTAATCTGTTCAATTCGTGTATGGAGGCAGCATCATATTCGGCGCACGCCCGGTAAGAGGAGAACGTGTTTGAGTAACAGGGACTGGGATGAACAGTAGGTATCGGCCGAAACTTGCGTGACTCGACAACCTCTCTTTGGAAAAAATGGCCGTTTGTATCAAGAGTCCATGGCTCGAGAAACATCTTGTTTCTGCGATCAGGACCGTCGTATTGGGCTTGTAGATGTCCTCTTTGCTGGGGGAGCAACTTAGCGGTCGTTTCTACCAGCACACCTTTGTCAAACCACAGGCCTGCAATCATTGATCGCGAGGTTGCGGCGTTTGGGCCTGGGGCGCAGAGAAAATGAGGCCTCACGCCGCGCCTGTCAGTCCGGCGCCTCATCTAGTCCGAACTCGAGGAACGGAGTCCCTTGTCAATGCCTGCCACCGCTTGCTCGTCAAGGCCCGGCTCGTGGAGAGGGAAACCGAGGTTGAGCATGATCCAGAAGGAGTGCTACCGTTCGTGCACACCCGGGATGCACCCGAATGGCCTGGAACTCCTTGCCGCTGAATCAGGAGTATTGGCTTAACTTCCGGTGACGCATGCAGAAACAGACGATCTACAAGGACCTTGCCCGCTACTATGATGATTTACTCGTGGAAGGACTACGAGAAGGAAGCTGTGGCGATCAGGCGGCTGATTGCAAGATATCAAGAGTCAGAAGACAAAGAGCTTCTTGAGGTTGCCTGTGGGACGGGCAAGCATGCTCAATATCTGAAAAGTGATTTCGATGTCCTGGCAACCGATGTCAACGCCGAAATGCTCGAAGTGGCACGAAGGAACATCGGCGGTGTTGTCTTCAAGCAAGCCGACATGGTGAGCCTGAACTTGGGCAAGGATTTTGACGTGATCATTTGCCTTTTCAGTGCCATCGGTTATGTCAGGACATACTCCAATCTGAAAAAGACACTTGCAAACTTTGCGAGCCACCTGAAAGAGGGTGGCGTTGTCATCGTTGAGCCATGGTTCACCAGATCGGCATACGAAACCGGTTGGCCGCACCTTTCGACTTGTGGAGATGAGAATATCAAGATCGCTCGCGCGTGTGTCTCGAGGGCACGCAGGAGTGTTTCTATCATGGACATGCACTATCTCATTGCAGAAAAAGACAAGGATGTGAAGCACATTGTCGACCGCCATGAGCTCGGCATGTTTGAGCCCGGAAAATTTCTTCAGTTCATGGCTGCCGCAGGGCTCAAGGCGAAATTCCTGAAGAACGGTCTGATGAAAGGTCGTGGAATCTATGTTGGCGTAAAGGTGTAGCTCTTGTCGCTTTGCCGTTACCACGGCGCGGGGTACGAATCCTGATACAGAAGCCCTTGAGTGCCTTGTCGCGGATGTCACAGGTTTTCCTGCGTGGTGCGAGGCGATTGACCGCCATGACTTTCTCTCCCTTTCCTGCTGAATCCGGGACAGGGGAACATCTTGTTCCCATGTTTGAAGCATGAGATTGTGAGAGAGAAAGCAGCGATATTGTGGCTAGTTACATTTCTGTTCGGCACTGAAGGTGAGTGGCGGGTGTGGTGAGGCACGATGGTTGAACGAACCGGCTGCGTGGTGATTGGCGCCGGACTGATGGGCCTGGCGGTCGCCCATGAACTTGGCCGGAGAGGGACGCCCTGCCGTGTGATCGAGCGGGGAAGGATCGCCTGCGGGACGACATCGACGACGTTCGCCTGGCTCAATGCCACCTCCAAGCTGGAAGAGGACTACCATCGTCTCAACGTCGCCGGCATTGAGGGCCATCGTGGCTGGGTCACCCGCTGGGGGAGCGACGTGACCGGTCACCGGTGGCCGGGCTGCCTGATGTGGGCGCGCGCGGACACTGCCACCAGCCTGGATGATCTCGACCGGACCTTCGATCGTCTCTCGGACCTCGACTATCCCTGCCGCCGGGTCTGCGGGCGTGAACTGGCCGACCTGGAGCCGCGCATTGCCTTCGGTCACGGAGCCGAAGGACTGCTGATGCCCCTGGATGGCTGGCTCGATGCGTCACGTCTTGCCCGTCACCTCGCGGAAGGCATCGTGCGCCAGGGAGGCGACATCCACGAGGAGGTGCCGGTGACCGGCTTCCTGGGCAACGCTCCCGTTCTGGACGGGGTCGTGACCGCAAATGGCCCGGTCCATGCCGACAGGATCGTCATTGCCGCCGGAACCGGAACGGGAGACCTCGCGGCGATGGCACTCGCGAGCCGATCGGCATTCCGGCCGGTGGGGAGTGATCCTGGCCTTCTGGCTGACATCGCCGAAGCAGATGCGTGGCTCAACCACGTCGTCTGTTTTCCCGAAGGTGAGGATGAACTGCACATGCGCCCCAATGAGGGCGGGAGGCTGCTGATGGGCGCGGATGGCGCGGACAGGATGCTGCCCGACGAGGTGCGGGCGAGGCGTCATCTTGCCGACAGGGTACAACACTATCTCGTCGGCCTCGATGCGGCTGACGTGATGACTCGTATGACTTCGAGGGTCGGACATCGACCGATGCCTGCAGACGGCCGCTCGATCGTCGGTCACCTTCCCGGTTGTGACAATCTCTTCGTCGCTGTTACCCACAGCGGCATCACGCTGGCGCCGGCCGTTGGCGCCCTCGTCGCCGACGAGATCACCGGCAGCCCGGTGTCACCCCTGTTGCAGGAGTTCCGGCCCGACCGGTTTGCCTGGACATGACAAGGGCCCTCCAGGCCGGAAGCCTGGAGGGCCCCTGGTCTTCGTGTCAGATCTTGTATCCGAGCGATCTCGCGCCGTCGATGAAGTTCCTGTACTGGACCTTCTGCTTGTCGAGGCCGAGTTTCTGGGCAATCTGCACCCATTCCTCGGCCGCCTCGTCGAGTGCCTGCTGCGAGGTCAGCTCACCGGAAATGGCCTTGGAGATGTTGCGTCCGAGGGCATCGGCGTACTCCGGCGCTCCTTCCCAGAAGAACTGCGGGTAGCCCACCTCGACATTGGCAAGGCCGGCATCGAGATGATTGCGGGCTCTCCCGAATGTCTGGAAGATTCCGTCGTTCGTCGGATAGATGTCGTTCGTCCCGCGCTGCGGATTGGGCTCGATGTACATCTGGGCCGCCGCATCGGTGTAGTGCGATGCGCCGAACGGATCGGACCCGCAGTAGGGATCGGCAACGATCCTGTCGGAGTAGTCAGGATGCGACATGCGGTAGATGAAGTAGAAGGCCGCATCCTTGATGTCCTGGGGCAGGTTCGCCGGAATTGATGCCGTCCGGCACCACAGGCTGATCGCCCGGTGAACCACTTCGCCATCGTCATGGACCCAGCCCGGCACGACAGCCGCGCCCTGATCTTCAGCGCGTTCCATGCCCTGCTGCTGGACGGTGAACTCGGCCAGATCGATCCACCACACCGACATCACGTCCGAACCCGACTGCCAGCGCTGGATGGTCGTTCCGATATCCATTGCTTCGGCGCCGGGAGGTCCGAACTTGATGATCTCCCGGTACATGTCGAGAGATTCGGCCGCCTTGCCCTGGTTGATGACCGGGTTCATGTTCTCATCGAAGTAGTTGACGCCGGCCGATGCGGCAATGTCCATCCAGAAGCCCCATCCGAAGTTTGGCGGATTGACCACCATCGATGTGCCGTAGATGCCTTGTGAACCCAGTTCCTCGGTCATGAACTGCGTGACATTGAGGAAGTCCGGCCATGTCTTGGGGACGTCGAGGTTGGTCTGGAAGCGCTTGGAGTACTTCGACTGCAGTTCTGCGTTCTCGAAGAAGCTCTTGCGATAGTGCAGGATGTGAATGTCGCCATCGAGCATCACGCCGTAGGTCTTGCCGGCCCACTTTGTATAGAACTCGCGGTAGGCGGGCATGACCCAGTCGAGATAGGCATCGCTGCCCTCGTACTGGGCGAAGTAGTCGTCCAGGGGTTCAAGCTGCCCGGTTTCGGCGAAGGCGCCAAAGAAGAGCGAAGGATACTGCACCCAGTCGAACCTTGGATTGCGTGACAGGAGCTGCGGCAGGATCTTGGCCACGGCGTCGCCACCATCGTAGTTCTCGCGCCCCTTGATGCCGACGCCGGCTTCATTCATCAGGTGCTCTGACAGCCACAGCGGCGCATGAAGCCAGTTCGAGTCCTGGAAGTAGGTCAGCTCGACATCATTGAAGAGTTTTTTTCCGGGAGGAACGGACTGTGCGCCCCACGACAGCCTGCCGGGAAGCTGGAGACCGGCCGCGGCGCCAGCGCCGGCGGCTACGGATTTCATGAACTTGCGTCGGGTCCATGCACTGAAAACACCCATGGGATTGTTCCTTTCTCCTGGTCAAAGTCGGGACAGGAGACTTCCTGCCCCGGATGATGGGCACGTGCAACCGTCAGGTCACAAGCGCTCCGGTTTCAGTATCGAAGATCATCACGTCCCGCGGATCGAGGCTGAAGCATGCGTGTTCACCCGGCGTCATCCGGGTCTCCGGGGGCGCCAGTGCCTGCAGTGTCACATCCCCTGTCACGATGGAGAGGATGGATCTCTCTCCGAGGTATTCGTTGATCACAATCTTGCCGCCAATCGTCGCTCCGTCATCGCAAAGATGAAGGTTCTGTGGCCGGATGCCCACCATGAATTTGCGCCCGCCATGGGCATCGAGACCCGGTACGCGCTCTGCGGCTACGTCAAAGACGAGATCCGCACCGGTCGCATGGAGCCGGGTGGACCCCGCGTGATCGCATCGTTCCACCGGGATGAAGGTCGTCGGCGGTTCACCGATGAAGTCGGCGACGAACATGTTGGCCGGACGGTTGTAGAGCGCGTTGCGGTCGCCAACCTGCTGAAGTTCGGCATTCGACATCACGGCAACCCTGTCCGCCAGCGCCAGTGCCTCCACCTGATCGTGGGTGACATAGATCATGGTGCGCCGAAGTTCCTGGTGAAGCCGCTTGAGGTCAAACAACATCTGAAACTTGAGGTGGGCATCGAGATGGCTCATCACCTCGTCGAGAATGAACACCGCCGGTTCGCGGATCAGTGCCCGGCCCAGGCTGACACGCTGCTGCTGGCCGCCAGAGAGCACTGGCGGCTTGGCCGACAGGATTTCGGTGATGCGCAGGAGTTCCGCCAGTTCCCGGGCACGGCGGCGCCTGTCTGCAGGAGGAACGCCGCGCACCTCGAGAGGAAAGGCGAGATTCTCCTCGACGGTGAAATTTGGATAGAGGGCGTAGGTCTCGAAGGCCATGGCCACGTTGCGTTCCCTGGGTTCGAGATCGTTGACGCGCACCTCGTCGAAGTGGATGTCGCCGGAGGTGATCGGTTCAAGGCCGACGATCATGCGCAGTGTCGACGTCTTGCCGCATCCGGATGGCCCCAGCAATGCCATGAATTCACCATTGGGCACCGCGAGGTCGAGGTCGCGCACCGCGTGAACGCCCATCCGTCCGGTTCCGTAGATCTTGTTGACCTTGCTCAGTGTCACGTTCGACATGTCACAACAGCAGGTTGCGCCCGTCGACTGGGCTGAAGAAGTAGAGGGCTGCGGGGTTCAATGCCAGCGTGACCACCTCACCGTGGTCGAACGAGCGTTCGGGCCGCGTGAGCGCAGTCAGTCTGACGCCACCGGCATCCACGATCATGACGCCTGTGGAGCCCAGCGCCTCGAAGATGTCGATACGGCCCTCCAGTTCCATGCCCTGGGGGAGTTCATCTGCTGGACGCAGGTGCTGGGGCCTCAGACCGATGGTCACCTGGCGCTGCTGCATCTTCGTCAGGGCCGCACGGTGGGCCGGCGACACCGGCAGGCGAAGTGATCCGGCGTGGACCTCGAGACGGTCGTCCACGTCGACGAGTTCGGCCCCGATGGCATTGATGGTCGGCTGACCGAGATGTTCGGCGACAAACAGTGTTGCCGGCTGCTCGAAGAGGTTCCGCGGATTGCCAACCTGGACCAGGTGGCCGCCGTTGCCCATGACGGCGATCCTGTCACCCAGCGATAGCGCTTCGGCATAGTCGTGGGTGACGTAGACAGTCGCCACCCGGCGCAGATCTTCCAGGGTATGGAACTGGCTGCGCAATTCGTGACGGATGCGTGCGTCGAGGTGGCTGATTGGCTCATCAAGCAGGAAGACCTGGGGATCGGCGACCAGAGTGCGTCCAAGGGCGGTGCGCTGTTTCTGGCCTCCGGAAATTTCTCCGGGCTTGCGCTCAAGCAGCATGTCGATGCGCAACAGGCGCGTCACCTCCCCGACACGCCGCCTGATTTCGTCCTCCGGAAGACCCCGCGCCTTCAGCGGTGAGGCGATGTTTCGTGCCACGGTCATGTGGGGGTAGAGGGCGTAGCTCTCGAAGGTCATCGCCACATCGCGCCGGTAGGGAGGAACCCGCGTGACATCGCGGTCACCGACGAGGATGCGCCCGCCATCCGGTGTTTCGAGGCCGGCCACGAGTCGCAGCAACGTGGTCTTGCCAATTCCGGAGGGACCGACAATGACCAGGAACTCGCCCTCCTCGACGGTGAGCGAGAGATCGTCGATGACCGGAAAGTCCCAGCCCTTGCACAGTCCTTCGATCGCCAGTCGCGCCATCAGCCCTTGACCACTCCCAGAGACAGTCCGCGCACCATGTAGCGGCGCAGCAGGATGAACAGGGTCACGGGGGGAATCATGGCGATCAGCGAGAACGCCATCTGCAGGTTCCACAGTGTCTGGGACCCGTGTGTGAACGTCGGAATGACGATGGTGTAGGTGCGCACATCGGTGCCGACGAACAGGTTGGCGAACAGGTACTCGTTCCACGCGAAGATCCAGCACAACATCGCGACCGAGATCATTCCCGGCAACACCAGGGGCAGGGTGATGCGCATGAAGGCACGCAACGGAGTCCAGCCATCGAGATAGGCGGCCTCCTCCAGCTCACGGGGCGCATCACGGAAGAACACCATCATCAGCCAGGTGGCCAGTGGCAGGTTGAAGACGAGGTAGAGGATGACAAGCGACCAGATCGAATCGGTGCCCCACGGCGTTGAATCAAAGAGAAAGAACATCGGCACAAGGATGGCGACCGGCGGGAACATGCGGTTCGAGAGAATCCAGAAGGCGAGATTCTCTCCTCCGGCCTGGCGCGGGAAGCGGGCGAAGGCATAGCCGGCGAGAGTGCCGAGAAACAGCGACAGCAGGGTGTTGATCGTGGCGATGACGAAACTGTCGACCAGTGCATCGAAGTTGGTGGCTTCGGCGAAGACCGCGGCGAAATTGCCGAATGCCATGATCTCGGGCCAGAAGGTCGGCACCGTGAGATTGGTCTCCGCGGTCGTCTTGAGGGCCGTGATGATCATGAAATAGAGGGGAAACAGGGTGAACAGAAGCCACAGCCCCAGGAAGGCCAGGAACAGCACCCGGACGTGCCGCCAGCGGTCCTCCGGTCTTGTCTGGTCCACCATCGTTCAGGCAAGCCCCTGGGCGCGCATGACGCGCTTCATGTACTGCAGGAAGAGCGTGACGAGAATCGCCGAGATGGCAAAGATGATGATCGCATAGGCAGCAGCTTCGCCGATCGCGAACTCGCGGATTCCGCGCTGGAAGGCGATGTAGGTCGGTAGCTCCGAAGTCTGTGCCGGTCCCCCCGATGTCATGACATACACGAGGTCGACAAACTTGAAGGCGTCCGTGAACCGCAGGATGAAGGCGATGGCGATGACTTCCTTCAGCATGGGAAGGGTGATGCGCCGCACCACTTTCCACTGGCTTGCGCCATCGACGCGCGCAGCCTCGTAGACCGCCGGGGGCAGGCTGACACGCCCGGAATAGATGATCAGCAACGGCAGAGCCGTCCAGTTCCATACGTCGGCAATGATGATCGACCACAGTGAAACTCCGGCATTGAACCACTCGATGTGGGCGGAGATCAGGCCGAGGTCGAGGAGTGCCTGATTGACGGCGCCATTGGATGGCGTCAGCAGGAAACGCCAGAGAACGCCGACAATCGAGGGTGGCAGCATCATGGGCAGGACCAGCAGGATCAGGATGATGGTGCGCCACAGGTTGGACTTGACGACTTCATAGAGAGTCAGCGCCAGGATACCGCCGAGGATGACCTGGAGTACGGCGCCGAACGAAAGGTACTGCAGGAGGTGGATCAGGCTGTCCTGGAAGCGGTCCGAACTGAACACCGTGCCGTAGTTGGCAAATCCGACATACGCGTGATTTCCGGTGAAGAGACCCGTGATGTTGGTGTCTCGAAGCGAGTGATAGAACATCCAGATGGTCGGGTAGACGACGATGGCGAACAGCACGGCCACTGGAAGTCCGACCATGGCGATCGGCACCCAGCGGGCCACGATGAGAGGCCGCTGCCGCCGCTTGCCATCGAACCAGTCGGGATAAGTCGAGGGGTCACCCCTGACAATCGCCTGGCGCACGCTCAACACTCCACAGGAACAGACACACCGGCCCATCGTGAACCGGCACCCGATCCTGATGCATGCAAAACCAGAATGTCCCGGCCATCAGGGACGGACGGGCGACGCTACACGAGATCAGGGTGGGCGTAAATGTCGTTTCGGGCACCTGATGGTCGTCGGCCTATCGATGGAACGCGGCTCTGGACAGTTCGCCCGACTCTGGCGAATCTCTCCCGGGTTCGGCTCAGGCTGGAGGAGAATGCGACGTGAACATTGACGTGCCGGAGGCCTATGTGCCGCAGACACCGGAGAGCCTGCCCGGACTGCTCGGCGGCGTTGCGGCGATCCGCGGTCTCCTTGGGGGCACACCCGACATGTGGGCCGTCGAGGAGGTCGGTGACGGCAATCTCAATCTGGTTTTCAAGGTACGTGGCCCTTCCGGTGGCATTGCCGTCAAGCAGGCGCTTCCCTATGTCCGACTGGTCGGCGAGAGCTGGCCGCTTCCCCTGACGCGGGCGCACTTCGAGCATCTCGCTCTGGTCCGTCAGGCCCGCCACGCCCCGGGGCTCACTCCGGCGGTCATTCACTACGACGCCGACATGGCGCTCATCGCCATGGAACTTCTCGAACCCCACATCATCATGCGTCATGGCATGATCGACGGCGTTGTCTATCCGTTGTTCGCAGAGGCCTTGTCGACGTTTGCCGCCTCGACCCTGTTCCACACGTCGGATCTTGCCATGGCGGCAGCCGACAAGAAGGCCCTCGTGGCCAACTTCGCCGGCAACACCGCACTGTGCGGCATCACCGAGGACCTGATCTTTACCGAACCCTACATGATCGCCGAAAACAACAGGTGGACCTCGCCGCAACTTGACGGACTGGCAGCGTCCATTCGCGCCGACAGCGACCTCAAGATTGCCGTCTCGCGGCTCAAGGTGAAGTTCATGTCTTCAACCGAGGCCATGATTCATGGTGATCTTCATACGGGGTCCATCATGGTGACGCAGACCGACACCCGGATCATCGATCCGGAGTTTGCCTTTGTCGGTCCGATGGGTTTCGACACCGGAGCCGTGATCGCCAACCTGTTGCTGAACTACTTCTCGCAGATTGGCCATGAGAAGCCCCCCGGAGCCAGGGATTCATACCGGAACTGGGTGCTTGGCAGTGTCGAGGAATTCTGGAACGGATTTTGTTCCAGGTTCCTCGCCTTGTGGCGAAGCGAAGGGAAGGGCGATGCCTATCCGGCGGCCCTCTTCGATGACGCGATTTCCGGCATACACCTGGCCCGCGAACAGGAACGCTACATGGCGGGGCTGTTCAGGGACACGCTCGGGTTTGCAGCCGCCAAGATGATCCGCCGCATCCTTGGACTTGCCCACAACATCGACCTCGAGAACATCGCCGATGCCGACGTGCGCGCAGTCGCCGAGGCAAGGTCCCTGATGATGGCGCGCTCGCTGATGACCGGCCCCGGCAACTTCGCGTCAATCGAGGATGTCACGACCGCGGCCCGTCAATGGAACGCCATCGACCCCTTCGGCGCGAAAGCCTGAGGCACAAGGGGCGGACTGCGGTCAGCCCCCGTCCAGGTGGCGCCGCAGGAAGGCCGCGATGTCACGCAGGGAACGGTCGGCTTCCGGCAGTTCGTCGTAGAATTCGAAGACGTGCCACAGGTCGTCCCAGACGCGGAGCGCGACGTCCGCTCCGGCGCTCTCGAGAACGGTGGCGAGAGCCCTGTTCTGATCAAGGAGGAGATCGCGTGTTCCCGTGGTGATAATGACCGGGGGAAGGGGTTCACTCCACGCGCCGCACAAGGGGGAAAGGTCCGGATGGGCCAGCTCACGTCCCCCTGAATAGAGCAGCGCCGCCTGGCGAGCCAGATCGCGGGTCAGTGTCGGATCACGACCGTCATTGCTGAAATGGCTGTCATCTTCGTGCGTAAGATCACTCCAGGGAGAGAGAAGGGCCACGGCGACTGGCATGGTGGCGCCGGCTTTCATGGAACGTCTCAGCAGACAAAGTGCAGCATTGCCGCCCGCCGATTCGCCGGCGAGGGCCAGTGGACCACACGACGGGTCGGTCGTGATCACGGCGTGGACCGCCATGCAGTCGTCGATGGCTGCCGGATAGGGGTGTTCGGGCGCCAGGCGATACCAGGGTGCCACCACCCGTGCCCCGGCATGCGCGGCGAGAGCGGCACTGACAATGAGATCCTCGCGTGGACTGCCCATGATGTATCCACCGCCGTAGCAATAGAGGATCGTTCCAGGCTTGCAGTCGCCACGGGGGACGATGTCAAGACAGTCGATGCCGCCCATCGTGGTCTCCCGCACCTCGACGGGATACCGGTCAAGGGCCCGCTCTATCCTGGGAGCATACTCGGCAGCGAGCCCCGCTCTTGTCGCTTCCAGGTTGTCTGGCGTCACCTCGCGGAGAGGCGCATCGAGACCGGCGGCGATGAAGGCGCGCGCCTCGTCGCTGCTCGGCGTCATCGTGGCACCATCTGGCGGTCAGTTTCTGAAAGCGGAGGCATGTGAAGGCTCCATCGGGTTGTGGCCACGCACGGCATCGGCAAGTTTTTCGGCCATCATGAGCACCGGCGCGTTGAGGTTTGCCGTCACGTTGTGCGGCATGATCGAGGCGTCGACAACGCGCAACGCCTCGGTGTCGTGCACCCGTCCCTGGTGGTCTGTCACCGAATTGTCCCCGGTTCCCATGCGGCACGTCGAACAGGGGTGATACTCGGAAGAGCCCGTTTGCGCCAGCCAGGCGCGCAACTCGGCGTCGCTCCGGACATCCTCTCCGGGCATGAGTTCCTCGGCGCGCCACGGGTCGAACGCCGGCTGGCGTACCATCTCGCGGGTCCGCCCGAGAGCCTTCACCATCACGTCTGCATCGTCGTCGTGCTGGAGATAGTTGAAGACAATGGCCGGTGCATGGCGCGGATCGACCGTCGTCAACCATACTCGGCCGCGGCTCTTCGGGCGCATGAGTCCCATGGAGAACATGAAGCCCGGGGCCACGTTCGCCTCCTCGGCATCGGCGAAACCGCTCATGGGGTAGAACTCGTGCTGCATGTCGCAGTAGAGGGCGTCTGTGGAACTGGAAAAGAAGGCTCCAGTTTCCGAGAGTGTCGATCGTCCGACGCCGCGCTTCGCGAGCAGCCACGCCAGACCGGTTCCGGCGCGCCGCCAGCCCCTGAACTGGTGCGATACCGACAGTGGCCGCTCTTCCGCATGGACGATCTGGACGATCAGGTGGTCCTCGAGACCGTGTCCGACATGGGGCACGTCGGCCACGAGTGGAATGCCGTGTTCGGCCAGATGAGCCGGGTCGCCGACTCCGGAAAGCAGCAGGAGCTGAGGCGAATTGATGGCGCCGCCGGCGACGATCACCTCCTTGAGGGCCTCCAGACGGCGGACTTCCCCCCTGACCCCGACATCGACGCCGACCGCCCTCCTGCCGTCGAATACGATGCGATGGACCAGGGCCTTCGCCATCAGGGAGAAATTGGTCCGGCTGAGAGCCGGTTTCAGGTAGCCGGACGCCGCACTCCAGCGCTGTCCCCTGCGCGTGAAGCTCTGGGCGACATGAAATCCCTCGTGGTGTGCACCGTTCTGATCGTCGGTGACGTGGTATCCGGCCTCTTTGCCGGCCCTGAGGAAGGCCTGGTCATAAACGTGCTGCGCCGGGCAGGTCTCGATGAACTGCGGGCCTTGGTCACCCCGCCAGGCATCACCACCACGATCGAAGGTCTCGCTCTTGCGAAAGTAGGGAAGGCAATGGGCGAAGGACCAGTCGTCCAGGCCCTCGCTCGCCCAGGTGTCATAGTCCCGGGGATTGCCGCGATTGGCCACCATGCCGTTGATCGATGACGATCCGCCCAGGACGCGTCCCCGGCGGGCCTGTATCCGTCGGCCATTCAGGAAGGGCTCCGGTTCGGTCACATACCCCCAGCCGAACCGGGGGTCACGGGCGACCAGCGCCGCGGCCGCCGGCATGGAGATGGAAAGCCCCCGGTCGCTGCCCCCCGCCTCGATCAGCAGCACCCGCACGCCCGGATCCTCGCTCAGGCGGTTCGCCAGCACGCATCCGGCAGTCCCCGCACCGATGATGATGATGTCGTGGCTTGCCGATCTCTTCATGAGGCAAAGGTTCTCGGTCGGGCCTCGCACTTCAACATCCGAACACGCAGTGTCGTCCGCTAGACGCGGGACTGTCGATTGTGCCACGCGCTTCCAGCTCTATGGAATGGCTGTGCCGAGATGCTCGCAGAAAACATGTGCATAGCTCTGAACAATGCCAGTCGCGGGATCAACGAAGTCGTCAATGTCCAGACCGTCTCGGTCGATATGGTCGAGAACGTCTGCCCTGTCCTTTCTGAATTCGGGGTGGTTCAGATTCAATACGTCGATCATCGATTCTGCAGGCGTATCACCGGCAAGGGCGGTCGCGACTTCGCCGGACAGCAGGAAGCGGAAGCGATGTGTGCACGAGGGATAGTTCGGTTCGACGCAACCGGTCTCGTCGAACCGGTCGGCCTTTGCGTGTCCGCATGTCTCCGAGGGCTTTCCGGCCTTTGCTTCCGGGCCACAACTCAAGAACAGATTGTCGAGATCCAGTTGGAGATCGGGGTAAGTGGATCGAGGTCGGAAGTGCTCAATGTGGAACTGCCCTGGCTGGCCCAAATGGAGCCGGCGACCGCAATAGACACACAGGCCGCGTTGGGCACAGCTCAACGCATCGACGACGAACACCCGGATATCGCCTGGAAGCGGGTACGAAGGCTCCCAGTCAGGACTTGCGAGAGCCAGCCAGGCTGCGAACTCGGAGGGCATCGTCTTCACGTGGCTACCTCTCACTCTGCGCGCCTCAACTTCTTCAGCCGTTTGCGCAGGAGAAGAAGGGTCGGCGCGTCACCCGCGATTTCCCGTTCAAGGCTGTCCAGCGTGTCCACTGCCGTTGCAGCGTCCTGCTTGTCGATGGCCGTGTTGAACGTGTCGATCAACTGGTCAATCGGCGGGAAACGCTCGCGTGCGCCTAGCACCCCTTCGAGAAGGTAGTTGCTGGTTCGTCCACGCGTGCTGAGAGGAACGGTGACTCTCCAGGACCAACCGGGTACGTCCTCTTCAATGATGCGCACCTTTCGGCTCTCCACGCCTGACAGCACCTGGGGAGAATGCGTGGTCACGATGAACTGGCAGGCGCGGAAGACGTCCGTGAGGGTCGACAGAATGTCGCTTTGCCAACCTGGGTGCAGGTTAAGTTCGATCTCGTCGATCAGAACAATGGCCGAAATCTGTTCCAGAGGCTTGCCGGGAGCGAATGCCTGAAGTCGTCTTGCCAAATCGGCAAGCAAGATGATGTAGGAGCGTTCGCCGCCGGAAAGGCCGCTGACATGAACCGGAGTACCGTCGTTCTTGATGAAATGAAGACCCGGGGGCAACGTTGTCGAATTGAAGACAACACCGGAGAAACTGTCGATCCTTTCGATGAGGCTTCGGATGGCTTCGAGTTGCGGGTCCCGGTAGTCGCGCTCGCCATCCCTGACCCGACGAGCTTCCTGTGCGTCAAGTTGGTCCCACCATGCTCCGAGATCTCTGATCGCTCTCAAGTTGACCCCGAGCGAGCGGTCCTGAACCGTGTCCGGGTCCAGGATGTCGCCGGTTGTCGTCGAGTGCGCAGAGTCATCCCCTGGTTCAAATCCCCTGTCTTGGCGATAGTAGACAAGGCGCGGCGGAGAGAGGACCTGTTCCGGTGGCTCCACAGTATCTTGCGGAGGATTGAATCTAGGCCGGCGACCGTCGCTGAAGATGCTGAGTGAAAGCGTGCTGCTTTGAGGTGTCTCCAACTGTAACTTCCTGACCTCGCAGGTCGCCTGCAACGTGGCACAGTCCTGACCTTCGCGAACGTCCTGAGCAGACGGTCGGAGACCAACTTCAGTTGTACCGCGTTTCCCTGGTTGAGTGCGTGAGAGATTGAAGATGATGGCCAGTGCATCCAGGATCGATGTCTTTCCCGCTCCGTTTCGGCCTACAATGACGGTCACATCGGGTTCAAAGCTGAGCATCAGGTCTTTCGCGCCACGAAAATCTGTCAAGTGCAGATCTGTGAATCGCATCGTCCATGACGTTTGAATCTGGTCGTCTGGTGGCTCTACTGCGTCCGCGTTTCCTGCGCTCATGGCTGGTTGCTCCGGCGCCCGCCTGAATTTTTCATTGAACGCGTGGACACTGCCATACGTCTCGACAACTCGGGTCTGAACCTTGCGCATCATGTCCTGACCGCGTTCCGGCCAGCCGTGATACTCGAACATCTCAAGGTATCCACCGAATTGGCGCTCCGCAATCTCGGCGATGGCCTTTGCGTCTCCGCCCGGAAGAAATCTCCTCGGTGCCATACCGTCACCTTCCATGTGGTGCTCCACTATGCCCATCTGCGTGTCGAACAGTTTTTCTGGAGCCTTTCCATCACGCAAGCCCCGGGGCGAACACCTGGAATCGGGCAAGCCATTTCACTGTGGTCATCGCTGGCCGCTTCTTGGCTCTGCGAGCGTCCCGTAGTGAGGTCATCGTTTCAACGCCTTGACATTACGATGCTTCTGTTCTCTCCAGCGGGTGTGACACAAGTGTGACAACAATGACGTTGCGACTTGCCGATTGCTCGATATTGAAAGTGTTGGTGCTCTCAGGTCAGACCCCAAACGCACAGGCCAGCAGGGTGTGGGCGCCGATACCGCGCCTAGGCTTGCGCGGTGCATTGGGACGGCACCGGAACTCCGGATGAACCTGCGGAAGACATGGGAGTTTTGTCGGGCGGCGAAATCGGGGGAGGGTGGCGCTTCGGCAAGTGGTGGAACAAGGTGCGCAAACCCGTTCCGCATCGACCGTCTTCGACACCGCGGCGCCCTTGCCAGGTGCATCTGCATCAGGAGATCCCAGCGAGCTCATTGTGCGAGCCTGAGAGTCACAGCCGGGGCATCCCAACAAAGTCGGTTTCTGGAAACGAAGCCGTGGGCCATAGCCGTGCATTTTTCCGAATCGCCGACCCCCGCCTTCGGTGATCATGGCTGCCGGATGGCGCTGGTCCGCTCCACGCCCGTGGTGGCAGCCACATGCATAACCCCCTTGATCATGCTGTGTTCCGAAGTTCCGGGGCCAATCAACATGCAAGAGCAATGCGCTTGGGTTGGTTGATGAGTCGCTCAAGCACGTGCCAACCCATCGCCGATGCGTTAAGCAGGGTCACCGCCACCCTCACGAGTGCGGGAACTCTCGAGCGGTGGCGAAGGAGCGTGCGATGGACTCAGGCAATGAACTCGAACAACGCAACAGGCACTTTGACGCCCTGGCCTCGCGATCGGGCCTGATGTGGCTCGGTCAGAACACCAATCACTTCGAACCATGCCCGGCTGTCCGCCAGGCGATGATCGATTGCATTGATGCAGGGGAGTGTCATCGCTACGCACCACCTCTTGGCGTCGAGGAGTTGCGAGGAGCCATCCTTGAAGACCTTGGCCTCGACCAAGATTTTTCCGTCATGGTGACCGACGGTGCGATCGAGGGACTCTACCACGCCTGCCATACATTGCTTGGCCAGGACGACGAATTCATCGTGACCGACCCTGGGTGGTTGTGGCCGAGGCGTTTCGCAGCCAGCCGAAAGGCGCGCGTTGTCGAGTTGCCGATTTATGACCGCGACGCGGGCTTTCGCCTGAAGCCGTCACAGCTGCGCGAAGCGATGACCGAGAGAACGCGTCTGATCTATCTGGTCGATCCGAACAACCCCATGGGTTCCATCCAGACCGCCGTCGAGATCGAGGAGATCGCCTCCATTGCCCGCGATGCCGGTGCGTTTCTCATTCACGACTGTACCTATCGCGACTTCGCCGAGGGACACACCCTGGCCGCTCGCCATTATCCGCAAGGAACGATCACCACCTACAGTTTCTCGAAGTGGCTTGGATTGGCGGGTCTCAGGCTCGGGGCTGTGGTTGCCTCTCCCGAGACCATCGATCTGCTCGCCGCCGCCCCGCCGAACAACCTTGGCTCTTCCTTCCTTGCACAGCGCGCGGCGCTCGCGGGACTGCGCCACAAGGCGGAGTGGTTTCCTGGTGTCCAGGATCGCCAACGTGCCAACCAGACTTCGATCAAGCAGATGATCGACGACCTCGAAGGGCCGGAAACAACAGTCTTTCCCTCGCATGGCAACTTTCTCGCCATCGACACCTGTAAGGCCGGGATCGCACCTGCTAGCCTTTGTGCATTCTATCTGGAGCGCGATATTCTCATCCGGCATGGCGGCTACCATTCGATCCGGTGTGGGGGCCGCTTCGTGAAGGTCAGCACGACCGTGCCTTCGGAGTGGATCAACGCATTTTGCAGTCAGTTCGAAGAGGCTATCGAATGGAGCCGGAGTGCGCCGGTCGTCCAGACCCTGTACTGACATGTTCAACGTCGGGTCCATGCAAGGAACAGGATGGATGAATGACGTAGAGGAGGAGATGTGGATCTCGGATTGACCGGCCGATGGGCCCTTGTGTCCGGCGCTTCTCAGGGCATTGGCGAGGGGTTGGCCGAAGCCTTCGCCTCGGAGGGCGTCAACCTGCATCTGACGGCGCGCAGTGCCGACCGGCTCCGGGACCTGCAGAAGCGCCTCCAGGACCGGACGGGGGTCACGGTACACGTTCACCCGATGGACCTTGCCCGGTCCGGCGCGGTCGAGAAGCTGGTGGACGCGATCGGCGACATCGACATTCTGGTCAACAACGCCGGCTCCATCCCTGGGGGAAGCCTTGACGCCATTGACGAGAAAACGTGGCGCGAGGGCTGGGAACTCAAGGTCTTCGGTTACATCAACCTGACGCGTGCGGTCTATCGCAGGATGCGGGACCGGGGCAGCGGGGTCATCATCAACAACATCGGTAATGCCGGCCAAGTCTATGACTCGCGCTATGTTTCAGGCACAACCGGCAATGCAGGTCTCATCGCCTTCACTCGCGCGATGGGCGGGCGGAGCCTCGCCGACGGCATTCGCGTGGTCGGTATCAACCCCGGGCCCGTCGATACCGAACGCATCTACAGACTGCTGAAGGTCCGCGCCAGGGACCTCTATGGCGATGAGGCGCGCTTCACGGAGTTGCTGAAGTCCTATCCTCTGGGACGCCCTGCCAAGGTCCGCGAGGTGGTGGACCTCATGGTCTTCCTTGCATCCGACCGTTCCGGCTACACCACCGGCACCGTCATTACGGTGGATGGCGGCATCTCGTCGCGTCACTCGATTGTATGAGGGTGTGCCGGATGCCCTATGCAACGTGCGATGACGGCGTCAGGTTGTACTTCGAGACCGAAGGTAGCGGAACGCCGATCCTGTTCGTGCATGAGTTCGGCGGAAGTTACTGGAGCTGGGAACCCCAGGTGCACGCGTTTTCCCGGCGTCACCGATGCATCACCTTCGCCGCGCGCGGCTACCCACCCTCCGACATCCCGGCGTCTGTCGATGCCTATTCCCAGGAGCGGGCCGCTCGGGACATCCTTTCGGTCATGGATGCGTGCGAACTCGATTCCGCCCATCTGGTCGGGCTGTCGATGGGCGGCTTTGCCGTCCTCCACGCAGCAATGCAGCGTCCCGAGCGTGTTCGTTCGCTTGTCATTGCGGGTACGGGCTATGGCGCGGAAAAGGCACATGAAGACTACTTCCGCAGGATTTCCTGCGAGGTCGCCGATGGATTCGAAAGCGGCGCGGTCAACTTTGCTCGGACCTACGCCGAAGGCGCATCGCGCGTGCAATTCCAGGCAAAGGATCCGGCTGGATGGCGCCTGTTCGCCGAGCGACTGGCCAGGCATTCGGAGCGCGGCGCGGCCAACACCATGCGTGGCGTTCAGGCACGGAGGCCCTCGCTCTACGATCTCGAGGACGATCTCTCCCGGATCTCGGTTCCAGCACTCATCGTGTGCGGGGACGAAGACGATCACTGCCTGCAGCCCGGCATTTTCCTGAAGCGGGCCATTCGCACCAGCGGCCTCGCGGTGCTCCCGAAAAGCGGCCATACCGTCAATCTTGAAGAGCCGGAACTTTTCAATCGCCTCCTGGCCGATTTCCTCGCCGCTGCCGAAGCCGGCCGCTGGGGCACGCGAGACCCGCGCGCCGATCCGGACCAGATCATGAGAACACGGTGATGTCGGCCGTGGAGCGGGGCGGCACGCGCCCTTCCGATCTGGTTGATGTCGACCGCCTGTGGCGTCGACTGATGCGCCTGGCCGAATTCGGCGCCACGTCTGCCGGCGGCGTGAACCGGCAGGCGCTTTCGGAACAGGAGATTGCCGCAAGGAAGACTCTTGCGGCCTGGGCTCGCGAGGCTGGCCTGAATGTCCTAAACGATCCGATCGGCAACATGTTCTTCCGACTGGAAGGTGCCGACCCGGACGCGGCCCCGGTCCTTTCGGGCTCCCACATCGACTCGCAACCCACGGGCGGAAAGTTCGACGGCACCTTCGGAGTTCTCGCCGCGCTGGAAGCACTCTGCGCGCTTGCACTCTCTGCCAGGAAACCCCGGCGTTCCATCGAGGCCGTTGCCTGGACCAACGAGGAGGGGTCCCGCTTTGCTCCTGGAATGATGGGTTCGGAAGCCTTCACAGGACAAAGGGCGCTCGAGCGCATGCTCGCGGTCGAAGATGTCGACGGTACAAGCGTCAGGTCAGCCTTGGCGCAAGTCATCGCGGCCGAGCCGGAAATCAGCCGTCGTCCGTTGGGCTTTCCGGTTCATGCCTATGTTGAAGCCCATATCGAGCAGGGACCGATCCTGGAACGCGAAGAGACGTCCATCGGAGTCGTCTCCGGCATCCAGGGCAGCCGGCGTTTTCGTGTCACGGTCACGGGCGAGGCGGCGCATGCCGGCACCACACCGCGCAGGGACCGCAAGGACGCGGTGCTGGCCGCAGTCGGCATGATCGACGCGCTTGCCGGGCTTGTGTGCGATCCGGAGGACGTCATGTTCACGGTCGGCCTGTTCCGGGTACAGCCCAATGCTCCTTCGGTCGTTCCCCGGGAGGCCTATTTCTCCATCGATCTGAGGCATCCTGACAATGACGTGCTCACCCGGCTGGGTGATGCCGTATCCGACTGCTGCCACGCGAACAGAGGGGCCTGCACGGTTGGGGTCGAGGAAATTGCGCATGCGCCGTCACTGGGGTTTCCCGGGAGCCTCCGCGAAACGATATCCGCCGCCGCGGAACGGCTTGAGTTGTCGTGGCGGGAAATCCCTTCCGCCGCCGGGCACGACGCCCGGCAGCTTCACTACCACTGCGACAGCGGCATGATCTTCATCCCGTGCAGGGACGGGATCAGCCACAATGAAAGCGAATGGACCGAACCCCATCAGGTGGCGGACGGCAGTCGCGTTCTCGCGGATGTCCTTTGGGAGCTTGCGGATGCCCGTTGACGTCGTTGGGGCGTCGCGCCTGCGTGAAGCGCTTCAAGCCGCCATCGGCGCGGGCGGGCACATTACCCGCGATACGCCATGCGCCCCTGAACCGTCGCGGACGTCATCGTGACCGTCGGAGCCACGCCGGCGCCGCTCGTGGAACTGGGCGGTGTTTCGGTAACCTATGACGTGCCAAGGCAACACGCGGTGGTGGAAGCCCTGCAGAGTGTGGATCTCGCCATTGCGAGAGGCAGCTTTACCTCGCTTATCGGTCCCTCCGGGTGCGGCAAGAGCACCCTGCTCAGGGTGGTGGCAGATCTCATGGCACCCACCTCCGGGCAGGTGCTGATCGAGGGCCAGACGCCCGCTTGTGCCCGACGTGCACGCCAGATCGGCTTTGTCTTTCAGGAGCCTGCCCTGCTCGAGTGGCGTAGTGTGCTCGAGAATGTCGCCCTTCCGCTGGAACTGCAGGGAATCGGGCGCGCGAAACGTGAAGCGGAAGCCGGGCGATTGATCGATCTTGTCGGATTGAGTGGCTTCGAGGCGGTGTGGCCTTCGCAGCTCTCGGGCGGCATGAAGCAACGTGCCTCCATTGCCCGTGCCCTGTCGACGTCGCCGCACGTGATGCTGATGGACGAGCCATTCGGTGCGCTTGATCAGATCACGCGGGACCGCATGAATCTGGAGTTGGCGCGTGTTTTCGAAGAAACCGGCGTTACCGTCCTGTTTGTCACCCATTCCATCCGGGAGGCCGTGTTCCTGTCGGACAACGTGATCGTGATGTCGCCACGGCCGGGCCGCATTGTCCGCAACATCGAGGTCGAACTGCCCCGTCCACGCAACCTCCTTGTGCGCGACAGCCAAACCTTCGGCGAGTTGGTCCGCATCGGCGCCCGCGAACTCGAGCAGGGCTATGACGCCTAGCACGCGGCCGGTGGGTTTGCCCGAGGCTGGCATGGCCCAACGGTTCGGGACCCTGGCACGCATGGCGGGGCCACCGGTCGTGGCAGCCATCGTCATGGTGAGCCTGTGGGAGGGAGTTTGCCACCTCTTCAGCATTGCGCCCTACATCGTGCCGGCGCCGTCGAGGATCTGGGCAGCCTTCATATCGAAACCCGGATCGCTGCTATTCAACGGGGGAGTCACCTTCCTTGAGGCGATCACGGGCTTTGTCATTGGCTCCGTTCTGGGAGCCTGCCTTGGGACGGCCTTCGCCTACTCGCGTCTCCTTGCACGCGGTCTCATGCCCTACATCATCGCCGCCAACACGATCCCCGTCGTTGCCATCGCTCCGATCATCATCCTCTGGTTCGGACACGGCATGCAGTCGAAAGTGGCCGTCACCGCCTTTCTTTCCTTCTTCCCGTTGGCGCTCAACATGATGAAGGGACTGCAATCCTATGACCGGGTGGTCATGGACGTGTTCCATGTATCTGCCGCCAGCGAGTGGCAGCGCTTCTTCAAGATGCGCCTTCCAAATGCGCTCCCCTACGTCTTCGTCGGTCTGAAGCTCAACGTCACGTTTTCTGTCATCGGCGCCATCGTGGCGGAGTTCGTGCAGGCCGACAAAGGGCTCGGCTTCGTGATCATGACCACCTACCGCACTCTCAACATGCCGCGTCTGTGGGCAGCGATGCTGCTGTCGGCCCTTATCGGAATTCTCTTCTTCGCATTGATCGCCTGGATCGAGAAGCGGACGATCCCGTGGCACAGCTCCATGCGGGATGACAAGTAAGGTGCTAGAATGAACTCTTGGACATGACCGTCTAGATGGGGAAGCAAGGAGGAACGACATCATGAAATCGATAAAGACGGCCGCACTGTCCGTGCTTGCTGTCATCACGGGAGTGGCTTTTTCGGCGAGCCCGCAAGCCGAAGAGACGTTGCGCCTTGAGTGGGTCATGCAGGGACAGTTTGCGGGACCGATCGTGGCCTACGACAAGGGCTACTACGAGGAGGCGGGCGTCGCCATCGAACTCTTGCCGGCCGGGCCCGACATCAAGCCGGCCGTCACCGTGGCACAGGGTTCCGACACGTTCGGTCTGGGCCATCCCAACCAGATCATTGCTGCGCGCTCGAACGGCGTGCCGCTGGTGATGGTGATGCAGTTTGGCCAGAAGAGCGCAACGACCTATGTCGTCCGCAAGGAAGCCGGCATTTCAAGTGTCAGCGACATGCCGGGACACAGTGTGGGGCTCTGGTTCGGAGGTGACGAGCACGAGTTCCTCGCCATGCTGAATGCGGCAGGCGTCGGTCAGGAAGACGTGCAGATCATTTCCCAGGGTTTCGACATCATCTCCTGGCTCAACGGCGAGTACGAAGTGATGCAGGTCACGCGCTTCAACGAGCTTCTCCAGGTCTACGACAATGGCTTCAGTCCCGAGGACCTGGTCCTGCTCAACCCGGAGGATTATGGCGTCGCGTTGATATCGGGCGGGCTCTTCACGACAGAAAGGGTCATCAACGAGAAACCGGATGTCGTTCAAGGTGTGGTCGAAGCGACCATGCGCGGATGGAAGGACGCCCTGGCTGATCCCGGTGCGGCGGCGGAAATCGTGCTGAAGTACAATGAGGAACTGACTCTCGAAAGTCAGGTCAACCAGATCAAGGCAATGGCTGATCTCATTTGTGCCGGACCGACTCTCGAGGGTGCTTTCGGCAAGTCGGTGCTCGCGGACTGGGAAACTTCGCAGTCCGTCATTCTTGAGGCCGGAGTCATCGATTCGACGATCGATCTCGAGGAGGGCTTCACCAACGGGTTCTGGGACATGGTTTCTGCGGATTACAAGCAGGTCATGTGTTCGATGTAGGGACCGCTACTTCGGCCGGCGCTGCTCGCGGCGGTGTCGGCCGGGTCCGCTTCGGGGAGAGGATTGGGCCTGATTCCATGGACGTGCGCATTCGTCTTCTGTGGCTCCCACAGGCTCAGTTCGCCGGCTATCTCCTCGCGGAACAGGAAACCCGCTTCCAGGGGAAGGGGCCACGCATCATCTGCCAGGGTGCCGACTTTTCGACCGGGCCGACCGATGCCGTGCTGCGGGGAGAATGCGAGTTTGCCGTCGCAAGTCCGGCGCACATTCTGGAATCCGGGGCGTCGGCGGATCTTGTCTGGCTGCTCACCATCCAGCAGGAAAGCCCCCTGGTCTATCCGGTATCCCGGACCAGCGGCATCGAGGGCCCAGGCGACCTGGCCGGGTGCCGTGTCGCGGTCTGGCCGGGCAGCGAGGACCTGGAACTGCAATGGATGATCGCGAGAGCAGGCCTTGATGCGAATCGGGTACGGCGACTTCCGGTTGCGGACACTGTCGCCGCCTATCTCTCAGGCGAGGCCGATTGCGCCCAGATGACCAGCTATCATGAGCTGCACCTGCTTGAGGCTGCACTGCCGGGTGAGGGGGAATTCCGTCTCCTGAGGGCGGCGGACCAGGGTATCGGCATTCTCAAGGATGGCTTGATTGCGCGACGCGATTTTGTCGAGAAGAACGGGACTCTGGTCGAAGACGTCGTCTGCGCGGTGCTTGCCGGGTGGACTTTGGCCTTCACCGACACGAAGGCGGCAATCGAGGCCTGTCTGGCAACCAGGCCGGAACTGGACAGCGAGGGTCAGGCGCGACAGCTCGAGGATATCCGGATGCTGAGCCGGCGTGGAGCGACACGGAGTCATGGGCTTGGTTATCCCGATCCCGTGCATGCGGATAACGCACTTGCCGCAGCGAGGGAGACCGGGCTGCCCGGACCGTTGGTGACGGCATCCGAGATGACGATGCAACGATTCTGGCATTCGGCACCACCTGCCTTGCGCCGGCAAGCCATTTGAGCAGGACGGCCGAAGTCATTGTTGTGGGCGCGGGCATCGTCGGTTCGGCGATCGGGGCGGAATTGGCCCTGCTCGGCCACGACGTGATGATCGTGGAACAGGGCGTGCCAGGTGCCGCCGTATCCGGTGCAAGCCTGGCCTGCATCGGCTCTCACATGATCGACGTGGAGGAACTTCCTTTACTCGCCTGGGCCCGCGACGCGTGGCGGACACTGGACGAGGAGGTAGGAGGCTTCGACTACAACCCATGCGGACAGCTTCGCTTTGTCCTGAACAAGCAGGATCTGGCAGTGGCGCGGGCCTGGATCGAAGTCGAGCGGAGCGCCGGACTGAATGTGGAACTCCTTGTGCCCGCCCAAGTGCGCGAGGTGGAACCGTCGCTGACCGGTCCGGTCTTGGCGGCCTCATGGTCGAGGGATGATGCGGTGGTCAATCCGTTTCTTGCGGTTCGCGCCCTTCTCGACAGGGCCCGTGATTGTGGCGCCCGCCTCGAGACACACTGCCGAGTGGACTCGCTCATCGAACGCGAGGGCAAGATTGCGGGTGTACGCTGTGCGACGACCGACATGTCGGCCGAGCACGTCGTGCTGGCGGCAGGCCCCTGGACCGCGCGGCTCGCAGCCGGTCTTGGCATGAACCTGCCGATCCGGCCTCGCAAGGCCCAGTGTCTTGCGACGGTGCGCATTCCTCCCTCGATCCGTCGCGTCGTCGGCGCCTGCGAGAGCGATGGCGGTGTCGAGGCAGGTTACACGCAGATCCAGCAAACCAGGAACGGGCAGGTGCTGTTCAATACGGTGCTCGCGGACGGACTTGTCGACGACGGGGCACAAGACCGCATTCCTGAAGTCGATGCAGCCTTTATCCGGGATTCTGTCGGGACGTTGCTGTTTCTCTTTCCTGATCTCCGGAGTGTCCGTCTCTTGCGTTCCTGGGTGCGCTTCGAGGCTGTCACGCCCGACAACCGTTTCCTCATCGGCCCCCTTGGACCTGAAGGTCTCTGGGTCGCCGCAGGAGACTGTGGCGCCGGTTTCACACGGGCACCGGCCATCGCCCGATTGATCGGCCAGATGCTTGGTGACGATCGTCCTGCCTTCGACACGACACTCTATGCACCTGATCGTTTCTCCTGCGAGTCCCCGACTTCGACATGAAGCGACTGCGAATCTTGATCGACGGCGTGTCGCTTGATGTTCCCCCGGGGACAACCGTTGCGGCGGCAATGGTCGAAGCCGGCCGACTTGTCGTCCACCGCAGCACCCGGCTGGGACACCCGCGCGGAATGTTCTGCGGGATGGGGGTCTGTTTTGCCTGTCTGCTCTCGATCAATGGACGTCCCGACGTGCGGGCATGCCTGACCGAGGTAAAGGAAGGCATGGTGGTCGAGACACAACAGTCATGAGGCGACGGCACACATGTGACATCGTGGTTGTGGGAGCAGGGCCCGCAGGTCTGTCAGCGGCGCAGGCAGCAGCGGAGAAGGGCCTTGATGTCGTGGTTGTGGACGCCAACAGCCGTCCCGGCGGTCAGTACTACATGCAGCCACTGGCTGCGGGATCCGCTTTCGCCAGGTCGACACAGGTCATGCGAGGCAAGACCGAAGTCCGGAACGCAACGGCTGCCGGGGTGACGATGCTGCTGGCAACAGAAGTTTGGGGGGCGTTTCCGGGCTTCGTGTTTCATGCCCAGGATCCCGACGGTGCCGTCTGCATTGAGTCGAAAGCCGTCATCGTCGCGACGGGAGCGCACGATCGGGTTCAGGCTTTTCCGGGCTGGACCCTGCCCGGCGTCATGACACCGGGCGCCGGCCAGCGTCTGGCCAAGACCTCTGGTGTTCCACCCGGCCGGCGGACAGTGCTGGCGGGCAGCGGACCGTTTCTCCTTCCGGTTGCGGGAACCGTCCTCAAGGCTGGCGGCACGCTTGTGGAAGTGGTCGAGGCAAGGTCATCTCTCCTGCCCACGCTGCCGCTCATCGCGGTTCATCCGGACAAGTGGCTGGAGACGCTGCGACTGGTGTTTCCGATTCTTGCGGCTCGTACCAGGCTCCGGTTCGGCGAAGTCGTCGTGGCAGCGTCAGGTGAGGAAAGGGTGAGAGAGGTCGAGCTGGCGCCACTCGATGCTGGCGGCCAGCCCGACCTCGCAAGAAGACGCGTCGTTTCGGACATCGACGCGTTGCTCGTCGGTTTCGGTTTTCAGCCGCAGATCGAACTCACCGCAGTACTGGGTTGCCGGCATCATTTTGACGAAGAGGCGGGCGGCTGGTGCTGCACGGTGATGAGGGATTGTGGTGCAACAGACATTTGCGGCGTGTTTGCGGCCGGTGAAGTATGTGGCGTGGGTGGTGCTGTTCCTGCTGCGCTTTCAGGCCGCATAGCCGGACTTGCAGCTGCCGGACAGATTCTTGACGAGGAAACCGCACTCGAACGACGCTCCCTGGTGAGGCGCCTGCAGCGTGCCCGCAGATTCGCTGGCGGACTCAACCGCCGGTTCATGCCTCCTTCCGGGGTGGCCGAAATTCTCTCGGACGAAACGATCATATGCCGGTGCGAAGACGTAACGGCCGGCGAGATCAGGAAAGAGATCGCGGGAGGAATGGACACCATCCACGGCGTCAAGCTCTGGACTCGCGCTGGGATGGGCCCGTGCCAGGCTCGTTTCTGCGGCTGGTCGCTGGCCCGGCTGGTTGCTGAAGAGACCGGAAAAACCATGGGGGAAATCGGCTTCAGCCGTCCCCGCATTCCTCTCAGACCGGTACCGTTGAACGTTGTTCGCGACTCAATCCTGTAAGTGAATGATGCGTAATCGGCGCCGTGCTGCTGCCCGGTTCAGCCGTTCGCCGTTATCGTCCATGACAACGCCAATGCGTAGCCGGCGCCAATGGCAAGGCGACCGGTTGCGTGTCACAGGGTCACGTCATTGCGGCAGTTGATGACGAGTTCGGCGATGGAGGCGGTGTTCGAGAGGGCGATCAGGGTGGCCGCAAGTTCGGCGATGTCGCCGGGCTCCATCATCTGTTCGTGCGGGAATGTGGTGACATCGGCGGTCATGTCGGTGGCAACGAATCCGGGACACAGCGCCGTGCAGCGCACCCCGTCATCCCAGCCGCAATGACGGGTCGCATGGGAAAGGGCAACGGCGGCGAACTTGGTCATCGCATAGCCGACATTGTTATTGTAGACGGCCTTTCCGGCGATCGAGGCGACATTGATGATGCGTCCCGCACCGCTCTTCCTGAGATGCGGCAGGGCGAGGCGGATCATCGACAGCGGCGCCTTCACGTTGACTGCCCACATGCGGTCGAGCTCTTCGTCCCTGTCGATCTCGACCGTGACCCGCACCACCATGCCCGCGTTGTTGACGAGACCGTCGATGCGCCCGAAGCGCGTTATCGTGTCGTCCACCCACAAGCGGTGGGTGTCCTTGTCCTCGGCGTCATAGTGGTGACAGAAAAGGCGGTCGGGACTCCAGCCATGGGTCATGTCGGTGAGCGAACCGGGGTCGCGAACGCCCAGGCTCAGCGTGTAGCCGGCATCATGGAGGCGTTCGGCGATGGCGCGGCCGATCCCGCGGTTGGCACCGGACACCATGATGACGCGACCTTCAGGGGCAAGCATGGACTGTTTCCTCCAGACTCAGGACCACAGCGCGACGCAACGGACCTCGATGCTCCAGCGGTCGGGTGCGTCGTCCGGTGTTGACGGATCCTCGAAGGCACTGTGAAAGCTGAAGGTGGACGTCGCGTCCCCGTCACCGCACTGGCCGCCGGACGACGCGAGCGTCCCTTGTGAATCCCATTGCTTGAGGATCAGGACCTCGTCACGGGTGAGCGCCGTGTAGAAGGACCACCGGTGGGTGTCGGCATGCCTGGCGAAGTAGTTCTCTCCGATGCGGTCGGCGTAGTGAATCTCGAAGACGACCAGGTCGTCCGGATTCACGCTGGTGGCGTCGCACAGCGCCAGGGGATGGGTGGCGACCGGTTCCGGCCTCACGTTGCGCCATACGTTGATGATGGCAAAGCGTCCGGAGGCGAGAACGCAGTCGACCTCGTCCATGTCGAGCAGCGACGTGCCGGCGGCAAGCACCGTGGAGAGAGTGTCGTTCTTGCCGGGCGGCCGTGTCAGGTCGCGAAGCCTTTGCGGTGCACTGGTGAGGGTGTAATCGCCGTGGACGACATGCGCCGGCCCCTGCACCTGCTGGCCGCCCCTGATGCGGCTGCGGCTGGACTTGCCGCCAGCCGAACGCACGTTGTGATCGAAGGCGGCGGCGAAGGATGCGCCACTCGCCTCGCGCACGATATCGGCACACTCCGGATAGTAGCGGTGCACCACCTCGTCGTGACTGAGAAAGTCGAAATCGGGAGGTGCCAAGGGACTTCGGGTCATGCAGAAACCGTTGCGTGCGAGTGTCGGACGTTGCGCGGCATCGAGGTGGCGGGCGTCGCATACCGGCATCGGGTATTCCCGGAGGTCGACGCCGGTCCAGTGGTCGTCGCTGCCATCCCGGTCACGGCGGGTCAGGACCTTGCCATTGCGGAAGAGGGAGGGCTCCACCGACGCGACGAGATAGTTGAAGCGTCCGGTGCCTGGTGATTGTGTCATCATGCGGTTCCCGATGATTGGCGTAACCCTGGCCATTCTGCCACGATGGAATTTCTGGAACCATGAATCTGGAGGACACGATGGAACTCTTTGCCGACCCGATCACCGTGAACTGCCGCAAGGTGTTTGCCGGTCTGCACCTGCTCGGCGCTGACTACGCGCTTACCAAGGTCGATTACTTCGCCGGTGAGCAGGCGGGCGAGGCATACCGGAAGATCAATCCGAATGCAGCCCTGCCGGCACTCAAGGATGGTGACCTTGTGCTCTGGGAGTCGAACGCCATCCTGCAATACGCTGCCGAGAAGACAGGTCGCGAGGACTGCTATCCCGTGGAGCCCGCAGCCCGTGCCGATGTCAATCGCTGGCTTCTGTGGGAAGCCGCTTCGTGGTTCCCTTCCTGCTACATCTACCTGGTCGAGAACTGCGTGAAGCCACTGCTCGGCGATACCACCGATCCTGCCGTGATCGCCGGAGAGGCTGACAACTTCCACAAGCTTGCCGGCATTCTCGATGATCGTCTGGCGGACAATTCATGGCTCACGGGCGATGCCGTCACGATTGCGGATATCGCAGTGGCAGCGCCCATGCATCTCCATGAGTGGGCACAGTTGCCGCTGGATAACCATCCCAATCTGGTTCGCTGGATGACCGAAGGCGTCGAACAGCTTGAATGCTGGAAAGCCACCCATGTGGGCGAGGGATTTGTCGCCGGCGCCCCGGCTTGATCCCGGGGTAGGGAAGGTCAGCGCCCAAGGACGAGGACAAGGATCCCGGCGACAATCGCCAGAATGCCCATGAACTCCGCGATGCTGGTGTGTTCCCGGAAGATCACCCGCGAGGCGATGAAGGTGAAGACAAGCTCGACCTGGCCCATGGCGCGCACGTAGGCGGCATTCTCGATGGTCATGGCCGTGAACCAGCAGGCCGATGCCATCATGCCGGTCAGTCCGACGAGCCCGGAGACCCGCCAGCTGCCGAAAGCCTCGGCGAGAACCTGCCGCCGCCGCGCGAACAGCCACGCGGTCATGATCACGGTTTGCCAGGCGGTGACGACGAGGAGGGTGAAGGCGGCCTGCATCAGGAAACCATCGCCACCCAGCGACAGCGAGGCGGCACGCACCGACACCGCCGTCAAGGCGAAGAGCGCCCCGGATGCAAGGCCGAAGGGAATGGCGCGGCCGGACAGTTCCCGAGCGCCCGCGGTGGTGCGCGCGATGCTGAGAACCAGCACGCCGACAAGGCTGACGACGATCCCGGCCAGTGCCCCGACGCTCAGGGGATCTCCCAGGATGAGAAGACCGATGATGGCCGCCTGGACCGTTTCCGTCTTGGAATAGGCCGTGCCCGCGGCGAAGGTCCGCAGCGAAAAGAGCGCCACGAGAAAGAGGGTGGCGAGAATCTGCGACAGGCCGGCGATGCCGGCAAAGACCAGGAACGTGCTGTCAGGAAGGGGGAGCGGGTGGCCGCCAACGACGAGCAGTGTGGCGACCCAGACCAGGGTGAAAGGCACCGCATAGACGAAGCGGACGTAGGTGGCGCCGACGGTATCCAGTCTGCTGCGCAGGTGTTTCTGCAGGGCCGAGCGGGCGTTCTGCAGAAACGCCGCGGCAATGGTGACCGGAATCCACAACTCCATCAGCGACGGTCTCCTGCCGCCGGCACACTGTGACGGCCAGGGACGATTGGGGCGCGGACAGGCGCGGCCTGTGCCGTGATCAACCTGGTCGGGCGATTCGCGCCGGCACCAGAGACGTCACGGGGACAAGGCAGGTGGCGTCCGTCGTCGGCCGGCAGGTGCATCGATTCCACCGGACATCAGCGCTTCGGGAAGGGAATGACGTTCCCCTTGTCGCCGGTCTCGTTCGTGTGAACCGTGATGGGCAACGGGTCGCCCTCTCCATCTGCGGTTTTCGGACGGATCTCCACTTCGTACTCGATCCCGGGCTTGAGATCGACAAAGGTGCATGTGGGTAGCGGCGTCTCGAAGCCAGGCCCCCACGGGCCCGATTCCTTCTCGCGTATGCGGATCACATAGGTGACAGACGATTCCCACCGGACATCGATCGTCTGTCCGTCATGGACCGGAAGTGATGCGTGCCAGGTCTTGCCATCCCATGTGACCTTCGGGTTCCTGGTGTCGGTCATGGTGGCGCCCATTCCTCGATCCGGTGCTCCGTGCGCAACATCTGCCGGCGGCCCTGAAGTCCTTCAAAGACCTTGTCGGCATCCGCAACCCCGGACGGATCGAGCATCAGGGAGGAGCGTGCTTCGGCAAAGAACCGGTCGCTCGCCCGCTGCACGTAGCCCTTCTGCCACCATGTGCAGATCCGGTCCCGGGCGTCGTCGAGAGCATCTGCAGAGGGAAGCCGGGCGCGTTTCTGGTGCTGGTTGACGCGCCTGTCGGTGGGCAGAAGGTTCCACAGGGCATCGCACGGCCATGCTGCCCACGGCATGCAGTGATCGATGTTGATCTGTTTTCTGTCGAGTTTGCGGCCGGTCCAGACGCAATGGAGACTGCCTTCCTCGAAGAGTTCCTGGGAGACTCTGCGGGCGAATCCGACGTCTCGGTCGGGATCGGACCACTGCATGGCGGCCTCGACGCGCCGATGATCGAGTTCGTTGCCCCGTGTCGTGGCCCAGTCCGTCATCAGCTTCATCCATTCTGAGATCAGTGCGGGCTCGATCCACGCGTCATGGCGCATGAGGGAGTTCCACAGATGGAGTGGAATGCGAAGATCGCCGAACTGCGCCAGATACTCCCGATCGACGAGAACGGAGCCGGGTGCCGTGCCGACCCTGGATGTGTGTGCCTCGAACACCTGCTCATCGGAACCGGGAAGGGTCATGTAGTGAATCGGCATTGTGACGAGCGTACCCACGGCATCGCGAAGCGCCTGGTGCAGGCCACGGGCGTGGGCGCCTGAAAAGTACTGGCCGACACGCAGGTCGAAGGCGGGGAGATCGCCGATGGCGCGCCAGCCCTTCTTGACAAATCCAAGATTGGTCACGCCATCCTTGCCGGGGCGCTGCGGCAGTCCGGCTTCGACCAACGACTTGTAGAGTCTGAGCCAGTTGAGGGCGACAAGACCGAGAGGCACGGTCACGCTGTCGTCATCCGGATGGCGTGCCATGCCGGGAGCGCTGTCGGCGGCCCGCGCCACGGCGCGGAGCAGGCCGAGCTTGTAGGTCGAAGACTTCCTGTCATTGAGAATGATGTGGCGGAGCAGGGGCAGCGCGCCGGTGCCGTCATCGGGGAGCTGCAGGGCCACCTGCTCCCAGTGGATGCCGGGACGGCCCAGACTGTCCGGGCTGGTGCTGCCTGGAAGTGCCATGGCGCCGTGTCGACGGGCGAGGGATTCGACCTCGGCTGCGCTGGAGGGAAACATGCCATCGTCGGCATCGTCGCCGCCGACACGCAGCGCAAAGATGATGAGTCCGCCGGGCTTGAGAATGCCGACGAGCTTGCGAAAGGCACGCTGCCGTTCATCCGGATGGACGTGCATCCACACGGCGTTGAGCAGAATGACGTCATAGCTCAGGCCCCGCTCCACAGTGCGGCCGAGGGAAGGCAGGCAATCGCGGAACCAGGTGACTCTCGGTGTCGGGTGCCGTCGGCGCGCTTCGGCGAGCATCGTCGCCGAGGGGTCGACTGCCACGACCTCGTAGCCCTTTGCGGCAAACCACGAGGCGTCACGGCCCGATCCGGCGCCGACGTCGAGCACGGCTGCTGGTGGCGGCGGCAGGTGATCGGCAAACCAGCCATGAATCTCGTCGGGGTCAATCGACTCGTAGCGCTCGGCAAGAGCGCGGCCGGTGGCGTTCTCGTACCGCGTCAGTTGTCCAGGCGGCCCTTTCATCGGAAAAGGATAGACCCGTCGGTCTCCCGGAAGAAGGTTTCGCGGATGATCGGCGGGGGATGTTCCGCAGGCCTGTCGCAGCTATTGTGAGGGCGGGAAACCGGAGAGACACCATGGACCAGGGGATGATCAGTTTCGCCAGCGGCAACGCCAATCCGCAGACCTTTCCGGCAGCGGGTTTTGCCGAGGCCGCTGCCGACGTGATGCGCACCATGGCGGTGGATCTCACCACCTATCCTGGAAGTCTCGGTCATGAAGGATTGCGCCAGCTGATGGCCAGACGCGAGATGGACCGTGAGGGGGTGACGGTTGATCCCGAACACGTGCTGATCACAAACGGGTCGATGCAGGCCGTCACCCTGGCTGTGGAGACACTATGCACCGGTGAGGACGACCTGGTTGTCATGGAGGAGCTCAGCTACTCGGGGAGCATCGTTGCCTTCGACTCCATGGGCATCGAGATGGCGGGTGTGCCGGTCGATGATGATGGCATGGTGATGGAGGCCCTCGAGGAGACTCTTCAGTCGCTGGCGAGTCAGGGACGTCGACCCCGCTGCATCTACACCCTCGCCACCTACCAGAATCCGACCGGCACGGTGATGCCGCGGTCCCGCCGCCTCGAGATGATTGCCATTGCCGGGCGTCATGGTGTTCCGATTGTCGAGGACAACTGTTACGGAGATGTCCACTTCGACGGTGACGTTCCTCCGGCACTCTACGCGCTCGATCCGTCCCCCTCGATGATCTACCTGTGTTCGCTTTCCAAGATCTTCGCTCCCGGCGTGCGTCTCGGCTACATGGTGGCGCGGCCACCCATGCTCGACCGCGTGCTGGCGAAGCGTCATGACGCGGGGCCCAACACCCTGGCGTCCGCCATCACCCATGCGTACCTGAAGGATTGCCTGTGGGACCATGTCGCCATGGCCAACCAGGCACTGAAGATCAAGCGCGACACCATGATGAGTGCCCTCAGGCGGGAACTGGGCAACGCATGTTCCGTTGTTCGGCCTCCAGGTGGCCTCTTTATCTGGGTCCGCCTGCCCGATGATGTCGATCCCGCCCGGCTCGTCGACGTGGCCCATGACGAGGGAGTGGAAGTCGTCGACGGTTCGGCCTTCCACGTGAGGAACGACGCCGGTGCGGTCATTCGCCTGGCCTTCGGTTTCCCGACGGTTGAGGAAATCGACGAAGGTGTCAGTCGCCTCGGCGTCAGCCTGCGAAAGGTTCGCGGTTAACCAGCCGAGCCATGAGGACTCTCTTCACACGAGAGGAATACGAGGAACGCTGGCGCCGCGTGCACGAAGACATGCGTCGGCGTGGCCATGCCGCAGCCCTTGTCATCGGTCGCGGCGGCGGTTCCTACGACCGCTGCGGCGATGTCCTCTACCTCGCCAATCACTATTCTCCGGCATCCGGTCACGAAGTCGACAACCCACTCAACACGGCACGCTCGTTCTCGGCGGTCCTGCTCGAGGAAGGCCGCGAACCGCAACTCCTGATCGATGATCCGGAGCCACGCCGTGATCGTCTTGCCACGGGCCATGTCAGTGGTCACAACGATCCCATGTCCGCTGCCGGCCGGGCACTGGCGGAACGCGCCATAGATGGCACCATCGCCCTGGTAGGGGCCGACTTCCTGCCTCTCAAGTACTGGCGGCTCATCCGGTCTGCCGCCGGGAATGTTGCCTGGACCGAGGATGACACTCTCATCCAGCGTGCCCGCCGCATCAAGAGTCCGGCCGAGATGGAGGTCTTTCGCGAAGCAGGGGAGATCGCGACGCGTTCTCTCGACCTTCTCATGGCGGGTCTCGTGGGTGGCATGTCCGAGGCGGAAGCCGTGGGCGAGGCGATCCGCGAATTGCGCCGGTCAGGAGCGGTGTCGCAGATGATTCCGGTAGCCCACGGACATCACATCAGGCACTGGACGTCGGAGCCGCTGACCGGGGCCAGCCGTGACGTGCCGCGCCCGGGCGACCTCGTCAGGGGCTGGCTCGACAGCATCATCTACCAGGGATACTGGCTCGATCCCGGTCGCACCGCGGTCGCCGGCGGCAGGCCGTCAGCCCGGCAGCGGTCCCTTGTCGAGAACTGCGTGACGATCGTCGACGCGTTGATCGAGGCCATCCGGCCGGGTGTCCTGGTCCACGATGTGGCGCGTCTCGGGGATCGATTGACAGCCTGCCATCGGCAGGGCTCCAGCCAGATGAGTACCCAGTGGCCGCTCTATGGACACGGCACCGGGCTCTACTGGGAGCATCCCTACATCGGCCTGACAATGTGTGAAGCCGACGATCGCTTCGAAGCAGGCATGGTTCTCGGCGTCGAGGTCTTTCTTGACAGTGAGGGAACCGGCACCGCTGCGCACGAACAGAATCTCATTGTTCATGCCGGTGGAAACGAAGTTCTCACCCACTCTCCCGATTTCTGGTGGTAGATGCCGGTGGTCAGGGCAGGCGTCACCGCCTGTGGAGGACTCTTCAGTGCTGCGTTGACAGCAATTCGGCAAAAAAATACCGTCATTCACGAGATTGTTCGGACCGTGTGTGACAGGCGTCACGCCGGCAATTCAGACTCGAATTAGGCGTGCCAGGCGGCCGCCGGTGTCATCGGAGGTGTTCATGAACCCGACTATTAATCTTGCCGTCCGTCGAATGGGACAGGGTCTTTTCCTGGCAGCCGTTCTTCTGGTTGCCGTGCCAGGCGAGGCGGCGGCAGCGGTATCCGACGAAACGCAGTTCGTCTTCAACACCTTCTCCTTCCTGGTGTGGGGTGCACTTGTGATGTGGATGTGCGCCGGCTTCACGATGCTGGAGTCGGGCTCGGTGCGCACCAAGAACGCCTCGGTCATCTGTCTCAAGAACATCGGCCTCTATTCCATCGCCGGTCTCGCCTTCTACTTCATCGGCTACAATCTCATGTACGTCGACGTCTCCGGATGGATCGGCACCGTCACCTTCTTTTACGGTCCGTCAGCCGATGAACTGGCGCTGCTCGACGGTGACGAGGGAGCGGCGGAAGCCGTTGTGTCCAACGGCTATTCGGTGATGTCGGACTGGTTTTTCCAGATGGTCTTCGTCGCCACCGCCGCCTCGATTGTTTCCGGCGCTCTTGCCGAACGTGTCAAGCTGTGGTCCTTCTTTGCCTTCATCACCGTTCTGACGGCCATCATCTACCCCATCATCGGCTCCTGGACCTGGGGTGGCGGGTGGCTTGCCGAGATGGGCTTCCAGGATTTTGCCGGGTCCACCATCGTTCATTCGACAGGTGGCTGGGCAGCCCTTGCCGGCACCATCGTGGTGGGCGCGCGCCGGAACAAGTTCCGGGTGGATGGTAGCGTCAAGCCCACTCCGCCATCGAATGTTCCGGTGGTGACTCTGGGTGTCTTCATCCTCTGGCTGGGCTGGTTCGGTTTCAACGGCGGTTCACAGCTCGCTCTTGGTGGTGCTGTCGATGCGGTCGCCATGAGCAACGTTCTCGTCAACACGAATCTCGCCGCGGCAGCAGGCGTCATGGCGGCGATCAGCACCGCCCGTCCGATTTTCGGCCGCCTCGATCTTCTGGCGGGCCTCAATGGCGCCATCGCCGGCCTCGTCGCCATCACGGCAGGCCCGGATTTGGTCGATCACTACTGGGCGGTCATCATCGGTGCGGTGGGTGGCGTTGTCTGCACGGTCGGCATGAAGATCATGGAACTGCTGAAGCTCGACGACGTGGTGGGTGCGGTACCGGCACATCTCGTCGCCGGCGTGTGGGGTACCCTTGCCGTGTGCATCACTTCCGGCGGCGACTTCGGGGTCCAGCTCATCGGCGTGCTTGCCATCGGCGCCTTCGTCTTTGGCGTGTCGCTCCTCCTGTGGTTCGTGCTCCAGAAGACGATAGGCGTCCGGGTTAACGAGACCGTGGAGGAAATTGGCCAGGATTCCGCCGAGCTTGGCATCGAGGCCTATCCGGAGTTCGTGCTCATGCCCGATGCGGACGACGTGGAGGAGTTGAGACGGTCCTGAGGGAAACGGACCGCCCTGAAGACCGGGGCGTGCCGTTGATGAAGCACTGGTGGCAGAGGAGCGCCGCTGAGACGGTGTCGGCGATCAGCCGACGGGAGGTGAGTGCTCTCGAGGTGGTGGAGAGCCACATCGCCCGCATGGACGAGGTCAATGGGCATGTGAACGCCGTCACGGTGCGCATGGATGACGAGGCACGCCGTGCGGCGCGCACCGCCGATGAGGTCATGGCGGCCGGAACTCCTGTCGGACCACTGCATGGCGTTCCTGTCACCATCAAGGAGAATGTCGACGTGGCCGGGCAGGCGACCACCAACGGCATTCCAGCCTTCTCGGATCATGTGGCCAGCGAGGACTCTCCGGTCGTTGCCCATCTCAGGAAGGCCGGCGCCATCATCATCGGCCGCACCAACACTCCGGAATTCAGCTTCCGGTGGTTCACCGACAATCCGTTGCGTGGCGCCACGCTCAATCCCTGGAACCGGAATGTCACGCCCGGTGGTTCGGGAGGCGGTGGCAGCGCGTCCCTGGCCGTGGGGATCGGCTGCATCGCCCATGGAAACGACGTTGGCGGTTCCCTGCGCTACCCCGCCTATGCCTGCGGCGTGGCGACCGTTCGCCCGACGCTCGGACGTGTTCCCGCGTTCAATCCATCGGCGGCAGCCGAACGCCCGCCCATGTTCCAGCTGATGTCGGTCCAGGGGCCGTTGGCGCGCGAGGTGAAGGATGTACGCCTTGCCCTCGAGGTGATGGCGGCGCGTGATCCCCGGGATCCGTGGTGGGTGCCGGCACCGGTCACACGTCCACCTCCCGATCGCAAGCCCAGGGTTGCCGTCACCCCTGATCCGGGCGCCCTCGGGGTCCACCCGCGTGCCCGCGACGCGGTGACGACGGCCGCTGATGCCCTTGCCGCGGCCGGATACGATGTCGTCGAAGCCGAACCTCCTCGGGTTGGCGACGCCATGCGGTGCTGGGAACGCCAGATTGCCACCGAACTGACCTTCTTCATGGAACGCGACATCCGCCGCCATGGTGGCCATGCGATCAACCGCAAGCTCGATTTCATCAGGACCAACGTGCCGACGCTCGACCTCGAATCCTATCTCGCGGTGCTGTGCGAACGGCAGACCCTGTTGCGTGAATGGCTCCTTTTCCTCGAGGACCATCCCCTGGTTCTCGGTCCGGTGTCCACGGAACCGCAGTTCCCGGTGGACGACGATCTTGTGAGCGCCGCACGGCTTGGCGAGATCTTTGTTGCCAATCGGCTGCTGACGACCGTCAATTTCCTTGGTCTGCCGGCAGCCGGCGTACCGGTGGGACTCGCCGACGGCCTGCCGCTCGGCGTGCAGATCATTGGTAACCGGTACCGCGAGGACATGACCCTCGATGCTGCCGAAGCCATCGAGAACGCGACAGGGATACTCACGCCGCTCAACCCGCGCTGATCCGTCACAGCCACCGTGACGCCACGGCCGGGCATCGGGCATGATGGGGCCATGCCCCGATGGCTCAAACGACCCGGAAGAACCGTCGCGCTCGTCGTGCTTGTGACCGGCGCGGCCATGATCGCCGGTCTCCATGGTACCCGCCACGAGATCGCAGGTTGGCTGATCAGCCGCAACCTGGGCGATGCGGTTGCCGGTTTCGAGGTGGCGGAGGTGACATTGGGGACCGTCACCATGACCAATGTCGTGTTCAATCCGCAAGGCACACTCGAAGAGGCCCGGGCGCTGTGGAGTCTGGACGGACTCGCCACCGGCCACCTCGACCGGTTGATGCTGAGGGGGTGGAAGACGGACTGGTCCACCCTGTCGGAAATGGCTGCCGGCATGACCACGCTGGCGGCAGACGTTGTCGTCGAGGACACGCACGTCGACATTTCCGGGCCATGGGGCGCCATCATCCTTCGTTTCGACGCAAAGCTCACCGATCAGCGGACCGGATTGACAGGCACCGGGGAATGGCAGGCAGCGCTGATGGGATTGGAGGGTGCCGGTGACCTTGCCTTCACCTGGCACGGTGACGATGACCAGGTGGTGATTGATGTCGTGCCGAGGGGAGATGGCGCGGCGAAGGGTGCCGGTGGCCGTATCGTGGTGGAGGATGTGACGAGCCATCAGCCGGAGGCCAGGATTCGCCTGGCGTGGCCCGGCCTTGCAGCAGGTGACCTCGACATAGAAGGAACCGTTGACGGCACGGGCCTCGCGGGGACGGCTTCGATGTCCGGCGGTGGAGTTTCTCTCACCGCCGACGTCGGCGTCACGGGCGAAGGCGGGAGCTGGCAGGTGGAGGGGATGGTGACCTCAGGCACGTCGCTCCATGCCGCCTTGCGCCTCGACGCCCAAATCGCTGATGTTTCCGAACCGGCGAGCTGGACGATCACGGGCGACGGGGTCGTAGAGACAGCGGACCTGCGCCTGGGGCCATGGCTGGCCATGGAGGGCGCGAGCGCCGCCGTGGATCTCTCTCTCGAGGATGGTCGATGGCGGGCATCGCTTGGCACGCCCATTCCCCTCGTTCTCTATCTCGGCGATGGCCTGCGCCTTGATCTTGCCGTTGAGGCGGCCTCGATGGAGGCATGGCGGCAGGGGGACGGCCTCGATCTCGCCGTGGCCCTTGAAACGTCGGGCGAGGTGGCAGGCCGGGGGCAGGGGCGGGTTCTCGTCAGGGCCGATATCGCATTCGACAGCGCCGGTCGTGTCGTCGCACTCAGGATTCCAGGCCTCGATCTTGTCATGGAGGGTGATGTGTCGGGTCATGTCACCGGATCGGCCGACGTGACCGGTGGACCGGATGCATGGCGGGGAGGTATCGGGATTCACGGTCTCCTGGATGAGGTGGTGATGGCTGACGCCACCTTCTACAACATCGCTCTCGATTTGCCGCTGACACTGGCGACCGGGAACGGCGACCATCTTCTCGGCAGTAACTCTTCGGCTCTCCTGCATGTTGGTGAAATTCGTAGCCATGCCCTGGTCGTGGGCGGTGTGGACCTGGAGTTACCGTTCCGTATCGATCTCATGGAACGCGGTATCGAGGTCCGTCAGAACGATACCGGCTGGATCGACATGCAGACGTTTGCACATGGTCCCGTGCGCCTGGTGGGGCCGGTTTCCGTCAAGCTCGAAAAGGAACCGCTCCCTCTCTTCGTCCTTGAACAGCTGGGAAATGATCTTTCCTGGGACCTGCGTCTGCAGCTCAACGATACACCGCTGCATGCTGTCGTTCCCGTCGACACACCGCGTCCCGTGGTGATCGAGGGGGTCCTGCCGGATCTCGGGATACGACTTGAGAGCCTCGGCACTCATTACCTGCAGGCAACCATGGAGGCAGAAGGTGGTGATCTCGTCGTCAGGGGACCGGATCTCAGGATCAGGGACGTCCGTGCCCTCCTCAACTACAATTCGGGTCTGTCGCCCTGGCCACAGTTCAGTGCCGATGTACGAACGATCGAGGATTTGAGAGATCCGCAACGCTTTACCCGAATGTCGGTGGATGTGGTGGCGACACCGGTGTGGCCGGCCGGCGACGATGCACGGCTGTCGATGACCCTTCACGCCGACAAGGCGCGATTCCTCGGAGCCGTCGATGCCCGCTACATGCCGGACCGAGACCGTCTCGAGGCTTCCGTCAAGACTGTCGGGGCGCTGTTCGAGGTCCCGGGCCTGCAGCCGGCGGATCTCTCCCCCCTCTATGGTGCGCCCTTCAGCGATGTCCGTGGAGGCGTGGTTGTCACGGGAACACTCTGGTTCGAAGGAGAAGAGTCCGGTGCCGACCTTGCTGTCACCATCGATGACGTCTCCGCCAGGATTGCTGGTGTTCAGGTGCGGCATGCCTCCGGCACCACAACCTTTACCCACCTCCTGCCGCTGGAGACGTCGTCTGCCCAGACCTTCACGATGGCCGGTCTCGATGCCCTCCTGCCGCTCCATGACGTCGAAGTGTCGGTGTCCTGGCCTGGTGACGGCAGGGTGGTGGTGGAGAGCGCGGTGGCTCGTTTGCCAACCGGTCAGCCCTTCAGGGTCGAACCCGTGGGCCGTGACGGACGCGCGATGAAATTCCGTGTTTCAGGTCTCGATGCCGGATCGCTGCTCGGTCATGCCGGGGTGACGGGTCTCGGTCTGGAAAGCCGTCTCGATGGCGAGGTCGAGGTGTCTCCTGGCGAGGCTGGACTTGTGATTGACATGGCAGAACTCCGCACCTCGTCGCCGGGGATCGTCGTCTTCGCCGGCAGCGAAGTGCGGGCCTACGATGCACTGGTGTTCCACTACGATCGTGGAGAAGGGACATCCGGCTCAATGCATGTCACGATGACGGAAGGCCGATGCCGGTTGCTCCGGGAGTTCTCCCTCGGTCACGGTATCGACGCGCTGGCCGGCGCAATCGCGGCATGGATGGATGACGCCCGATGCGACAGCACGTGAAGGACGGCACCGGTGTTCTCCCCGGGTCGATTGACGAGACCGTTCACCTTCTCGAATCGGAAGGCTACGTCACGGGACGGGGTCTCGCCTGCGCCATCTACCTTGCGCTCGCCATGGAAAGACCGCTCTTTCTCGAAGGCGAGGCCGGTGTTGGCAAGACGGAGACGGCGAAGGTGCTGGCGATGGCGCTCGGCCGCCGGCTGATCCGTCTGCAGTGCTATGAGGGCCTCGATGTGGCCCAGGCGGTCTATGAGTGGAACTATCCGCGCCAGATGGTGGAGATCCGGCTGGCAGAGGCTGCCGGGGCGGTTGATCGTGATGCGGTCTCCGGTGCGATCTATCGCGACGAATTCCTGCTCAGCCGGCCTGTCCTGGAGGCGTTGCGCCCTCACGAGGAGGGACCACCAGTTCTTCTCATCGACGAGATTGACCGCACGGACGAACCTTTCGAGGCTTACCTGCTGGAGGTGTTGTCCGACTGGCAGGTCAGTATCCCCGAACTGGGCACGGTGACGGCCGGGCGGCCGCCGGTCGTCATCATCACCTCCAACCGGACACGCGAAGTGCATGACGCACTCAAGCGTCGCTGCTTCTACCACTGGGTCGATTTCCCCTCGCCTGAGCGGGAGATCGAGATCGTGGAGCGCAAGGTGCCCGGATGCGCGGACCGGCTCGGAACTGAAATCGTCAGGTTTGTCCAGACCCTGCGTCGCCAGGATCTCTACAAGACCCCGGGAGTTGCCGAGACCCTCGACTGGGCGATGGCCCTCGAGCACTTCAGCACCCGGTCACTGGAACCGGGAATTGTCGACAGCTCGCTTGGCGTGCTGCTCAAGCACCAGGATGATATCCGGACCATCAGGGACACCGGCATCGAGGTGCTGCTGAAGGAGGCCGGCACGTGAGCGCGTTCCTGGCAAACGTGGTGCGCTTTGCCGGTTCCCTGCGTGCCGCCGGCCTGGCGGCGGGACCGGACAGGGTGCCTGATGCCGTCCGGGCCCTGGAGTTGGCGGGCGTCGGCCGGCGGGAGGATGTCTTCTGGATGTGGCATGCCATCTTTGTCTCAGACGCGCAGGAAAGCGATCTCTTTGCCAGGATATTTGATCGCTTCTGGTCCGGGGAAGCCGGTGACCGGAACGTCATGCAGGAGTCCGTCGTCGAGGCCGGCGCCACGAACCCGGGTCTGCCCGACAACAGCAACAGGCAAGACGGGGGACGCAGCCCGCAAACCGGTGAGCAGGGAACCTGGTCGGCCGCCGAGGCACTGCGCACGATGGACTTCGCCGACATGGACGAAGACGAGATGGCGCGGGCGCGCCTGGTGGTGGCAAGGATGTCGGTTGCCTTTGCCCCGCTCGCCGGCCGCCGCTTCAGGTCTTCGCCATCGGGCCGTCGCATCGATCTGAGGGCGGCTCTGCAGGGGGGCGTGCGTCAGCCGGGCGGCATGATCACGCTGCCTCTCGTCCGGCGGGTCGACAAGCCACCTGGAGTGGTGCTGCTGTGCGATATCTCCGGTTCCATGATCGACTATGCCCGCATGCTGATCTGTTTCGCCCATGCCCTGTCCGCGCATGGCCGCAAGGCGGACACTCGCCGATGGATTGCCGGCGCGATGAGGGTCCATACCTTCACCTTCGGCACCCGGTTGACCGATGTCACCCGCGATCTGGTGACGCGGGATGCGGCGGCGGGCTTGCGTGCGGTTGCCCAGCGTGTGGAGGACTGGTCCGGCGGCACCCGCATCGGCGAGTGCCTGGGAACCTTCAATCGCGGTTGGGGCCGGCGTCTTCCCGGTCAGGGTACGATCGTCATTCTCGTCACCGACGGGCTTGACCGCGATGTCGGTGGAAAGCTCGGGACCGAGATGGCGATGCTCAGGCGCTCGTGCCGGAAACTGGTGTGGCTCAACCCCCTGTTGCGTTGGCATGAGTTCCGTCCCCGCACATGGGGGATCCGGACGATGCTGCCGCATGTCGACAGATTCCTTCCATGCCATAATCTTGCGAGTCTCGAGGGCTTGGCGGAGGTGCTGGCCAGACCGGGACGTGGATCTGCGGAGGGCATGGCAGGATGGCTGAGAGCGGTCTGATGGAGGATATTCTCGAGACGGCAGAGGCTTGGTCCGGCGACGGCCACCAGGTGGCGCTGGCCACCGTGACCAGGACATGGGGATCGAGCCCACGTCCTGTGGGGAGTCAGCTTGTGGTGCGCCAGGATGGCTCGTTCCGGGGCTCCGTGTCGGGTGGTTGCATCGAGGCTGCTGTCGTCGCAGGGGCACGCGAGGCGATGGCGGACGGGAAGGTGCGCACCCTCGAGTTTACCGTCTCCAACGAACGTGCCTGGGAAGTGGGGCTGACCTGCGGAGGTACGGTTCAGGTCTTCATTGCGCCACTGAAATGAAGGGCGCCACGCTCAGGGTTCTCAACGAGATCCGAAGGAAGCGGGAAGGCGTCATTCACGCGACCTGGCTTGACAATGGCGAGTCATGGTTGATCGGTCGCGATGACGCTCCCGATGCCGCCCTGGCCCGGGACATCAGGCAGGCGTTCCGGCTCGATCAGTCCCGGACGCTTGAGGTGAAGGGCCGGCCACTGTTCCTTCATGTCTTCAATCCGCCGGTGCGACTCGTCATTGTCGGCGCCGTTCATGTCGCGCAGTCACTGGCGGTCCTTGCCAGAACAACGGGAATCGACCCGGTGATCGTCGACCCCCGGCGCGCCTGGGCCGATGCCCGGCGATTTCCTGATGTCCGCATGATCGAGGCCTGGCCGGACGATGCACTGGCACAGCTGAAACCGGATCACCGCACGGCAGTGGCGGCACTGACCCACGATCCCCGCATCGATGATCCGGCGCTGATCGCCGCACTCAGGTCGCCGGCCTTCTACGTCGGCGCCCTGGGCAGCCGGCGTAGCCACGCAAGGCGCTTGGAACGCCTCGCGGATGAGGGACTCGACGGCCTTGCGATGGCGCGGATTCACGGGCCCGTCGGTCTCGATATCGGGGCGCGTTCGGCAGAGGAGATCGCACTTTCGATCATGGCGGAAGTCGTCGCCGCCCGGAACGGAAAGGTGCAATGAAGTTCGGAAACATGCCGTTGCGCGACGCCCAGGGCGGCATACTTGCCCACAGTGTCACGATTGAAGGGCGTTCCGTGAGGAAAGGGCGCCGTCTTGACGAGGCGCTCGTCAACGAGCTTCTGGCAGCCGGTGTCACCTCGCTGTTCGTCGCCATGCCCGAAGCGGGAGATGTCCTGGAGGACGAAGCGGCAACCGGGGTGGCCCGGTCCCTTGCAGGGCCGCATCTGCTGGTGCAACCCGCCTCGAGGGGGCGGGTCGACATCGTTGCCCGACAGGCGGGCCTTGTGATGGTCGACACGGTTGCGCTGCAGGCCGTGAACAGTGTCGACGAGGCGGGGACGGTTGCCACGTTGCCCGGATTCGAGCCGGGGGGGGGGGGGGGGGGGGGGGCGGGCATCGAGGGTTGCCACGTTGCCGGGATTCGAGCCGGTGGGTGAGGGTGAGCGAGTGGCGACCATCAAGATCATTCCCTTCGCCGTGCCATGGGCCACCGTTGCGGCATGCATTGACCTGGTGGAGGCGCCGGCACTCGAGGTCGCCCCCTTCAGCGCCTGGCGCACCGGTCTCGTCATGACCACCTCACCGGCGGTGAAGCCCCGGGTTCTCGACCGCACCACCAGTGTGGTGACCGCGAGAATTGAGGGTTTCGGATTGTGTCTCGGCGACAGCGTCAGGACTCCCCACCGGACTCCGGACCTCGCGGACACCATCACCCGCATGGCCAGGAGCCACGATATCGTTCTCGTCTACGGCGCCTCTGCCATCTCGGACCGCAAGGATGTCATTCCGGCCGCGGTCGAGGCCGCGGGAGGTGTGGTCGATCACCTCGGCATGCCGGTCGATCCGGGCAATCTCCTGCTTCTCGCCCACATCGGCAGTACCCGCCTTCTCGGCCTGCCGGGGTGCGCGAGGTCACCGCAGCCCAACGGACTCGATCTCGTTCTGGGGCGTCTTGCCGCAGGCGTCGGGGTGACCGGCACGGACATCCAGGCCATGGGAGTCGGTGGCCTCCTCAAGGGGCGGCCCTCGGGCGTCCTTCCCGTGGCGGGAAGCCGCAGGGAGATGCCTGCTGCGATCGTCCTGGCGGCCGGACGCAGCCGGCGCATGGGCGGGCGCAACAAGCTCCTGATGACGATCGATGGTGTGCCCATGGTGCGCCACGTGGTGAACGCACTTCTTTCGGCCGGAATCATGGTCATCCGGGTGGTGACCGGTCATCAGGCCGGTGCTGTGCGTGCGGCCCTGGAAGGCTGTCCTGTCTCGTTTGTCGACAACAGCGATCACGAGGCCGGGCTCAGCACGTCACTGAAGGCGGGGCTCGATGCGCTTCCCGCTTCCTGTGGTGCGGCACTCGTCTGTCTGGGCGACATGCCGGCGGTCAACGGTGCGGCGCTGCGGTCCCTTGCCCGTGCATGGCAGGGTTCGCAGACCAAGGCGATCATCGTGCCGACGTGGAACGGCCGTCGCGGCAATCCCGTCCTGTGGGACAGCAGCTTCTTCCAGGCGATGCGCAGGGTCACGGGTGACGCCGGTGCCAGACACCTGATCGGCGAGTACGGGGACTACGTGATCGAGGTGGCGATGGACGATGGAGCCGTTCTTGTGGATATCGACACGCCGGAAGACGCGCGCGGTATCGTCATGGCCGGCGGGACGGCAGACCAGGAGAAGCGCGAACGATGAGCGTGACGATCGACTCCATCAACCTGGCCTCAGGCGTGATCGCAGGGCATGTCGTCAGGACGCCCTGCGTCCATTCGCGCACATTGTCGACGATGAGCGGCGCCGACGTGTTCGTGAAGTTCGAAAATCAACAGTTCACGGCGTCCTTCAAGGATCGTGGCGCCCTGGTGAAGATCGCCTCTCTTGGAGACGAGGAACGCTCACGCGGCGTCATTGCGATGTCAGCCGGCAATCATGCCCAGGCCGTCGCCTACCATGCCCAGCGTCTGGGTATTCCGGCGACCATCGTCATGCCCGAGGGGGCGTCGGTGGTGAAAGTCCGGAACACCGAGCGCTTTGGCGCCCGGGTCATCCTGACCGGCGAAACCATCGACGATGCGGCAGTGTCCGCTCATCTCATGGCGGCCGATGAGAATCTCGTCTTTGTCCATCCCTATCATGATGATCACGTCATGGCAGGGCAGGGGACCCTTGCCCTCGAGATGCTTGAGGATGCACCTGATCTTGATGTCATCATCGTCCCCATCGGTGGCGGAGGGCTGATCGGCGGCATTGCCATTGCCGCCAGAGCCATCCGTCCGGAGGTCGAAATCGTCGGCGTCGAGGCCGAGATGTTCCCCTCGATGTACCAGCAGCTCAAGGGACTGGAGGTGAAGGCGGGAGGCCGCACCATCGCTGACGGCATCGCGGTAAAGACGCCCGGAAGGAACGCCATTCCGATTGTACGGGATCTGGTGTCGGATATTGTCCTGGTGAGCGAAAGCCAGCTTGAACATGCCGTCCAGACTTATCTGGAAATCGAGAAGACGGTGGCGGAGGGCGGAGGGGCAGCGCCGCTCGCCTGCCTTCTCGCCCGGCCGGAACGCTTCCGCGGGCGCAAGGTGGGCCTTGTCCTGTCGGGCGGCAATATCGACAGCCGATTGCTGTCGATGGTGATTGAGCACGGTCTTGTGCGTGATGGCCGCATGGTCCGTCTCGGCCTGGAGATTCCCGATGCGCCGGGCGTATTGGCCAGGGTGACCGCCATCATCGGTGAAACCGGAGCGAACATCATCGAGGTGCACCACCAGAGGGCCTTCTCCAATCTCTCGGTCAAGCTCGCCGACCTCGACATTGTCCTGGAGACCCTGGACGGGGAACACATCAACCGCATCGCCATGAGCCTGAGGAAAGCAGGATTTCGCGTCCAGCCCAGCCAGCCCGACGCGGCCCTGCGGGGTTTCTGACCAGAAATCCCGTCACCTGGGACAATTGCGCGTGCGGCAATCATCCACCAGTGACCGTATGCGGGTATGCGCCGGTGCCGGAATCGGTTATGTGTGCGGCGTTTCGGGAAAGGCGTTGACGGGCCGCATGTCATGAATGGTGGGAAGGGCTGTTCGCGGCCGAAGGTGGTCTCGATTGTCCACGCCGAGTGGTCGACGACCGGGCGAATCGGCCGCACCCTGGGCGAAATGGGCTACGAGGAAGTGCGTTGTTGTCCGAGCGCCGGGGACCGGCTGCCCGAAGACCTCCGGGACATCGCCGGTGCCGTCATCTTCGGCGGCCCGATGAGCGCCAACGACGACGACAAACTGGACTTCATCGCTGCCGAACTGCGCTGGATCGAGCGCGTCCTTGAAGCCGGCACCCCCTTCTTCGGGGTGTGCCTCGGAGCGCAGATGCTGGCCCGTTGCCTCGGTGCGTCAGTGAAGCCGCACGACGACGGCTGGCACGAGATCGGTTTCATGGAAGTTCTCCCCACGTCTGCCGGCAAGCCGGTCCTGCGCGACCTGCGCCATGTCTACCAGTGGCACGGTGAAGGGTTCGATCTTCCTTCAGGGTGCGAACTTCTGGCGACCAGCGCGTGCGAACACTTTCCCAACCAGATGTTCCGCGCCAACGGGAACGTCTACGGAGTGCAGTTTCACCCGGAATGCACCATCGAAATGATATGCTCATGGATGAAGGAAGGTTCGGAAGAACTCGACTATCCGGGCGCTCAGCAGCCCGCCGAGCAGTACGCCAGGGCAAGGCAGTACGATCATCTCGTCGATGATTGGCTGCCGGGCTTCCTCGATCTCTGGCTCGGTTGAAGACTCAGAAACTGCCTTCGAGAGCAGCCTCGAGAAGGACCAGACGATCGTTACCCCAGAAGAGCCTGCCATCGAAGTGGAAGGAAGGGACACCGAAGGCGCCAAGGGAAGCCGCTTCGCTGACCCTTGCCTCGTTCATCTCCTCGACTTCATTGCCCTCCAGATCGCGCCGGAAGCGATCGACGTCGAGTCCCTCGACTGCTGCCGCCTCCGTCAGATCCGTGATGTCGATTGCCGTGCGTTCGTCGATGAAGATGAGAGCCATGACGCGGCGGCTCATGGCCTCGACAGCACCCTGGCGTTCACCGGCAAGGCAGGCATGCGCTGTCAGCCGGTGATCGAAGGTGAGACGGTCGACGGGTTCGTTGTAGGGGACACGGTAGTGACGGGCCCACATCAGGGCATCCCGCTTGCGGTAGTCCCAGTCGTATTGCCCTGACGGTGGCGCCTTCACGCCCTTTCCGTCCACCGGAACAAAGGGGTCCCTCGCGTCACGGCAGATGAGGGCCCTGCTGTTCAGCGGCAGCCAGCGAAAGCGGCAATCCAGCCGTTCGGACATCGCAGACACCTGTGTGGATGCAAGGTACGAGTAACGGCTGCCCGCACCGAAATAGAAATCGACCGACCGGCTCACTCGGCTGCCTGGGGCACGGGCAAGGGGCCCCCTTCCATCGCCTGCATGACCAGCATGTGGAAATGATGCACGGCATGCTCGCTGATGTGGCTGCGCGAGCTGTCGACAATGAAGCGGCCACGGTCGTAACCGCGGGATTTCAGGCCCATGTGGACGCTCTCGCACAGCGCGATGTCCTCGGGCTGCAGGACATCGACAACATAGTCGACGGCAGCACGTGACTGATCGGTCAGTGTGCCTCCCAGAGAGTGCCAGTGAAGATGCTCGATGCAGCGTTCCGGACCATCGGGGATCATCTGAAGGGTCATGAGATTGGGCTCGCCCGGCATCAGCCAGATCGTCAGGTTCGGCCACACGAAGTAACCGGCGTATCCGAAGTCGACATCTCCCGACTCGAAATCATAAGCCTGGTTGGTCTGAGAGCGCGGCTTGTCCGATGTCTGTCCGGACCAGTACTGGTGGGTGCGGTTCCGGTACGACGGCATCGCCACCATGTCGACGAAGGCCGGATGTGCCGGTTCGCAGTGGTAGCACTCCTGGAAGTTGTCGATGACCACCTTCCAGTTGGCCTTCAGGGTGAAGTCCCTGTGACACGCCGGCTCGAGAGATGCGGCCCGGGGCATCCAGCGCAGGATGTCTTCCTCGAGTCCGGCGTACTGTTCGCTGAACGGGAGGGCTTGCGCGTCGAGATTGACGAAGACGAGGCCGAGCATCGTGTCGACCCTGACCTGCTTCAGCGAAAACTCCGACTTCTCGAAATCGCGGACATTCTCGCAACCACGCGCCGTTCTCAGGGACCCGTCGAGGTTGTAGGCCCAGGCGTGGTAGGGGCATGTCATGACGGGCCCCAGGGTCCCGTTGCCCTTGAGGACGCGGTGCGCCCGGTGCTGGCAGACATTGTAGAAGCAGCGCAGGGCGCCATCACGCCCCCTCACCAGAGCGAGGCTCTCGTCAGCGATGTCCACCACCCGATAGCTGCCCGGCGCCCTGAGGGTGCTCTCGTGGCCGACAAACAGCCATGAGCGGGCGAAGATTCGCTCCTTTTCCTCGTCGAAGATCAAGGGATCGGTGTAGTAGCGCGACGCCATCGTGAAGGAACGGGAAGGGTCGCCGTGGAGGCCTCCCGGAAGGGTATCATGGAGTGTCATCGTGGCAGTCCGCTGACCATCGTCATTACCGTACCCTTCTTGATCTCCAGTCCGGGCTGTGACCTCGGTATAGTGTCTGAACAGGCCACATTCAATCGAGATGTGTTGCACCCGTCCATCAAGAATATCTCAATGAATGAGCGTGTGCCCGATGAATGCCTCCCGACATTGGCAAGCCTGGCTGACGGCTTGACATTGGAGCAATCGAGTCCGGATCATCGGGCCAGGAGGCGGCGACCATGGCATTGAAGAGGCCGCGGGTGGAAGCTGACCTTCTGCTTGTGATCGAAGTCCAGAACGACTTTTGTCCCGGTGGCGACTGCACTGTGGCCGACATCAAGCAGGCGATGACCCGGCCCGGCATCCCGACCCGCCTCGAGAGTGAGCGGTGGTAGACCGCGTTCCGCCGGCCGATACCGGCGCAGGACGGCGTCTTCCGATCCTGGCCTTCTGTGCCGGCCACATGGCCGTCGACTGGCCCCACGGCGCGCTCTGGATCCTGATTCCGGCGATCGGCGTTGCCATGGACCTTTCGCCGTCCGACCTCGGGTTGATGGTGAGCCTTACGGCAATCGGGGGCACGCTGAGCCTGATCCCCGCCGGGATGCTCAGCGACCACACCCGACGCCGGGGTACACTCTTCGTCAGCACCTTCGTCTGGGTAGCGGCGGGCTACGGCCTTGCCAGCATGGCGCCGGATTTCTGGTCCCTCACGCTGTTGCTTGCTGTCGCCGGGATGGGCACCTCGGCCTGGCATCCCCTGGCCACGGGGACGCTGACGCAGACCCTGCCGGCGCAGCGGGCGCGGGTGCTGGGTATCCATGCCATGGGCGGCACCCTTGCCGAAGTCTTTGCGCCCGTGCTGACCGGTGCCCTGCTGGTCCACGTCGATTGGCGGCAGGGCCTGTTTCTGTCCGTCGTTCCCGCCGTTGCCCTTGGCATCGTCTTCTTTGCCGTCCGCGGCCGCCTGACGGTCCCCGTCGAATCGGGGGCGCGCATGGTGGATCTCAAGGACCTCGCGCAGCGCTGGCTCAGTCGAGCCGGCCTCCTGCTCGTGGCGATGATCAGCGTCTACAACATGGCCATCATGGCGATGCTCGCGATGGCAACGCTCTTCATCGTCAACGATCTCGGCATTTCCGAGTTCTGGGCCGGCATCGCATTCGCTGCGATGATCCTGGCCGGCGCGGTGCTGCAACCGGTGATGGGGCAGCTTTCCGACACGCTGGGCCGGCGCAAGATCTTCGCCTTCTCGCTCCTGGCTGCCGCGCCTCTTGGCTTCTTGATGCCCCTGGTCGAGGCGCCATGGCTCGCCCTGGCCTTCCTGATAATCATGATCGGGGCTTTCTACGGCGTTCGCTCGGTCGTGCTCGCTTCGGCCTTGGATTTCGCCGGCAAGCGTGAGGGAACGACGCTGGCGCTGGCCTTCGCGCTTATGGACGGTGTCGGTGCGTTGGGCGCCTTCCTGGGCGGCTACGTTGGCGACCTTGACCTCGCCTATGCCTTCTCGCTCGCCTCGGCGTTTGCCGTGGTGGCAGCGATCCTCGCCGCGGCCTCGTCGCTTGTCTCCCCGCGCACACGGACAGGGCCGGCAACATGATCCTGCCCTCCATCGAACTCATGGACGGTCGTGCCGTGCAGATCTTGGTTGGCAGGGAGACGGCCATCATCGCCGGCGACCCCAGACCGGTCGCCAAACACTCCGGCTCGCTTGCGAGATTGCCGTGATCGATCTCGATGCCGCCCTCGGACAGGGCAACAACCGCGCGCTGATCGAGGAACTCGTGCGCCTTGAGTGCGCTTTCGTGTCCGGCAAACAGCCGTGAACGGGCGAAGATGCGTTCCAGTTTCTCCTCGAAGATCACAGGATCGGCGTCGCAGCCCGAAGCCATGGTGCAGGAACGGGAAGGGAATGACGGAATGTCATTGTGGCAGTCCGCCGACCGTCGTCATCTCTGTGCCTCAAGAATGCCTCCCGATGTCGGCGGCTCGGCGGATTGCTTGACATCGGGGCGATCAGGTCCGGATCATTGGCTGGGGAGGCGGCGAACCATGGCATTGATGAGGCCGCTGGCGGAAGCTGATCTTCTGCTTGTGATCGACGTCCAGAACGACTTTTGTCCCGGCGGCGCGCTCGGTGTTCCCGGGGGAGATGAGGTGGTCGCCGTCATCAACCGGATGGCGCCGCACTTTCATCATTGCGTCGTCACCCAGGACTGGCATCCGGCGGATCATCTCTCCTTTGCCAGCAGTCACCCCGGCCGCCAGCCCCTCGAGACGGTCACCCTCGATTATGGTGAACAGGTGCTGTGGCCCGATCACTGCGTTCAGGGTAGTCACGGCGCGTGCTTCCACCGCGACCTCGATTGGCGCGGTGCCGACCTCGTCCTGCGCAAGGGATTCCACCGCGCCATCGATTCCTATTCGGCGTTCCAGGAGAACGACAGGGCCACTCCCACCGGACTTGCCGGCTACCTGCGCGAACGGGGTTCCAGGCGTCTGTTCATCGCCGGCCTGGCGACGGATTTCTGTGTTGCCTGGACGGCACTCGATGCGGTGGCGGCAGGTTTCGACGCCGTCCTCGTCGAGGATGCCTGCCGGGCCATCGACCTCGATGGTTCACTCGCCGCCGCCATGGGGGCCATGACCAGCGCCGGGGTCACGATCACCCGCTCCACCGCGGTCACCGGCTGAGATCAGCCGGCTGCCGCCGAGCGCAAGCCTGCGTTCTGCCAGAAATCCGTTGTGGCGCCAACGTGGGCCGCGAGATGGCGTGTCAGATCGCACGCATCGTCTCCCGCCCCGTGGATGAAACTCGACTTGCGGCGACGCAGGAATGTCAGTCCGATGCGGTAGAGCCCCGGTGCCACCACACCTCCGTCGTGACGCAGCCGGCCCTTGCGATCGAACACCGGAAGATGGAGCCACGAATGGTCGGCCTCGAATCCTGTGGTCCAGATCACGCTTCGAATACCCTCCCGGGCGAAATCGAGAACGAGATCCGGTGACTCGGGAAGGCGCGTCGGGTCCGGCCGCTCCGGTGCCTCCACCACGCCGTCAAGCCCGTGGCAGGTGGCCCACTCGTCAAAGGTGTCGAGAAGACGGCCCTGCTTGAGGTCCGCAAGGGCACACTTGTTGGCCAGTGAGCCGGAGAACTGGGCCCGTCCGTCCGCGATGCCTGCAAGACGTCCCACCAGCCGCACGCCTCTTGCCGTCAGCGCGTTGAGGTCGAGCGTGCTCCTGGGGACGCTGCCAACGAGTTGCGGTGACGGCACGCGGCGGGCCCGCGCAACATCCTCGATCTCGTCCCAGCGTTCGTCGTGAAGACCCGTGCGGTCGAACCACCAGAAGATATCCCGTCCCCGGTACAGTCTCGGCATGCGCACATGCTCTCCCACGGCGAGGGTGACCGGGCGTCCCGAGCGCTGCACCTCGTCTGCAATCTGGACGCCGCTTGCCGATGCACCGACCACCAGGACGCCTCCCGGAGGCAGGCTGGAAGGAGAGGTGTAGTCGAAGGGCGTCAGCGACTCGACGTCGACAGGCAGGGATGGAGCGAAGGCCGGAATCCGGGCGATGTCGAATCCGCCCGAAGCGATGACCACAGCGGAACACGCGATGGTGCCCCGGTCGGTGATCACCTGGTAGCCGTCCGCCAATGCCGTCACCGATTCGACGTTCGTGCGTGTCCACAGCGCCGGGCTGACGAGACCTGCGTAGCGTTCCAGGAAGGCGACGACTCCTGCCATGTCCATGTAGCCATCGGGGTCGTCACCGTCATAGGCCAGTCCCGGCAGGCGGGTCAGCCAGTTCGGTGTGAGCAGCCTGAGCGACTCCCAGCGCCCGGTGCGCCAGGAGTGGCCCACCTCGCCGCGCTCGATGACCACGTGGTCGATGCCGAGCGCGGCGAGGCAGTGACTCGTCGCAAGGCCGGACTGGCCGGCGCCTATGACGACTGCGGTCGTGCGCATGGCGCGTTCAGGTCACCTCGACGGTGATGTTGGTCGGATTGGTCACGATGTCGAAGACCGCCGAACGCTTTTGCGACTGGGCGACAAGAGCCCTGATGTCATCGGGAGTGGCATCGGCATCGATGTCATAGGTGACACGGATGTGGCTGAAGCCGTTCCTGACATCCGAATCGGCTCCCAGGATACCCTGGATATCCATGTCGCCCTCGACCGTGGCCTTGACCGAGTTCAGCTGGATTTCCCGGTTCTGGGCCACCGCGGCCACACCGGCCGTGAGGCAGCTTGCCAGTCCGACGAGGACGATCTCGACGGGTGTCGCCGCATTGTCTTCGGCTGCGAAGACGAGGGGGTGGTCGGCTTCGAAGTCGAATTCCGACTTGTGCTCATGTTCGTCGCCGAGCCCGTAGTAGCCCCTGACCGACGAGCGGGAGTGGGTGCCATGGACCCACTCGTTGGTGGCACGCCAGACGAAACGGCCGGCCTCCGGAGTTTCGGCAAGGGCGTTGCGGGCACCGAGCAGGGCCTCGACGTTGACGCCGTTTTCTGCTGATTTGACCTGTACTTCAGTCATCACTGTCTCCTTTTCAGGGATCGGGGTTGGCAACGCAGGAACGCGTCCTCCCGAACGGCAGGAAAGGAGCCCGATGCGAACTGGGCACGCAGCAGCCGAGTGTGAAAAACCTGGAATTTCAAGACGGATTCATTCATCCGACGGCACTCCACTCTCAACTCCTACGCGCTCAGAAGAGCGCCGAGAGCGGTGTGACCGCATATCGGCTGACTCATCGATCAGGCATTGGCACCGTCGAGACGGTTGCCGCGGCTTCAAAGGGCCTGTCCCTCCACCGCTCTGGATGAGCGCGTCCTGAATCGTCACTCTGGAATCAGCTCCGTGACATTGTCAAGTGGTTTGTTCGGGTCCGTCGAGACGCCTGATGCGGCTTTCGCGAATCACGGAAATGATGTCGGCCGCAGATATGTCGTCGGCCTGGAGATCGACCAGCGCCGCATCGATGATCACGTCAGCCGTCTCGAGTACACGGTATCCGTCGCCACCGCCGGCAAGGTCATGTCACCGTTGAACGTGACGAGGGCCGCGCTGCCCAGGGATGCCGCGCGCGCCCTTGTCCGGGCGACCACCGCAGCGATGCGGGGTGCAGCGGTCATGTCGTCCCGGTCGTTCAGGTGAATGACAGTCAGTCGCTCCGTCCCGTGGCCAACAGACCGAAGGCAAGAGCCAGCGCCGGAAAAGCCCGGCACGGAATTCGGCCGGGTATGGGGCAACTCCACGGAACAACCTCTCACGGATCGTCCCGCAATGCGGACTGCCAGGGAGTGCGCGAGGCGTGGGGAGCGGACGGTTCGGGGTCCGCCGAAGCGAAATCCCGGGGCGTTCCCTCTGTCTGGTATTCCGTGGCCGGGATCAGGCACCCGGTGGCACAACGCTGCCAGTGCTATCCGGTGGCCAGTTGGCCCGTCGTGCGGCCCCTTGGGAGGCTATGGCCCGGTGAGGGGTGTCCGACGGGGGAGCGAGCGGACCAAGCGGGCAACCTGGTCACGCTCGATCCCGATGTCTCGCAACTGTTCGTCGGAGAGAGTCGCGAGTTGACGGCGGGTACGCCGGACGTTCCAGGCGTGGCGAATGTGATCGAGAAGGCCTGACATGGATGGTATCCCGGTTACGGTCGTTGAACCTGTGTCTCAGATAGGTCGCCGCGCACCGGGCCGCCAGCGCTGTTATGACACCTCGGACATGCCTGGCATGCATACCGGGACCGTCCTCGGGGCAGCGCCATGCGTTTGTCCGTGGTCAGCCTTGCACAGGGTTCGCATCTCTCTTGCAGCGGACAAGAACGTCGACTGCCATGGCTCCACGGGAATGGACGATCAGCGGATTGACGTCGAACTCTTCCAGGCAGTCGCCAAGAGAGGCGGCAAGACGGGAAAGACGTGACACGGCATCGGCAAGGGCCAGTCGGGCGAGAGGTGGCCGTCCGCGCACCCCGTCAAGGACTGCCGAAACCTTCAGCCGGCCGATCAGTGCATCGGCCTCCTCGATGCCGACCGGCGGAACGAACATGATGGCATCGTCGAGAACCTCGACCAGGATGCCGCCGGCGCCGATGGTCATGACCGGTCCGAACACCGGGTCGGTGATCATGCCGACAATCATCTCGACGCCGTCAGGCGCGGTCTCCTGGACAAGGACCTCCGGGCCGAGGGAGGGGGACATGGCGCGCCACGCATGTTGGACCGCGGCATCGCTTGTGAGTCCCGTGACCACTCCGCCAGCCTCCGTCTTGTGAGCGATATCGCGGTTTGCCGTCTTCAGGACAGCCGGGCAGCCAGTGAACGTCAGGGCCGGGGCGAGATCATCTTCGCGGCAGCATGTGCGTGTTCGTGGAACCTCGAGACCGAGGGCGGCCAGGAGATCGAGGAGAATCTCGGGTTGAGGCGGACCGGAGGTGAGCTGACGGCGCCAGTGCCCGAGAGTGTCCTGTGGCAGGGGCGGGACAGGCTTGTGACAGGTGCGCCGTGCGGCGTGCCAGGTGATGAGGTGGCGAATGGCCCTGAGGCCCGTCAACGTGCCGCAGAGCACGGGAATTCCCGCCTCGCGCAGTCGCCGGGCTTCATCGTCATCGATCGACGAGGTGATGTTCCCCATCATCATGCACGGCTTCCTCGACGTGCGGTGTGCCGTCTCCAGGGCTTCGCTGGACCGGTAGAGGAGTTCCCGGCCGCTCACCATGTTGGTGGCGAACACCACCACGCCGGCTTCATCGGCGCTGCCGAGAATGCTGGTGACCCGAGGCAGGGACTCAAAGCCGCTCTCGCCCCAGTAGTCGACCGGGTTGTCGGAATCGAGACCGGGGTCAAGAACCCTGGAGAGTGCCAGGCGTGTGGCGGCGGAAAACGTGGCGAGGGGCACGTTCTCGCGCTCGGCAAGGTCGGTGATGAGCTGGCGCTCGCCTCCGGAATCCGTCTGCACGGCGACTGTGTCGACCGGCGGAACCCGGCCGCAGGCGACGGCCTCCAGCGTGTCCATCATCTCGTCAAGTGTATCGACCGCAATGACATTGTGGCGTCGGAAGACGGCATCGAGAACCCTCTCGTCGCCGGCAAGAGCGCCACTGTGGGTGAAGGCGAAGGCGCGGGATGTCGCGGACCGGGCCAGCTTGAGAGCGACAAGGGGGATGCCGGCGGAGTCGGCGGCTTCGATGGCGGCAAGAAAGCGTTCGCCGTCACGCACGGTTTCCAGGATCATGGCAATGGCCGACGTGGTCTCCTGGGCAACGAGATGGTCGAGGTAGTCGGCGATGCCTGTCACAAGTTCGTTTCCGGCCGACACGCCGGTGGAAAAGTGCATGGAGCGCTTGTTGGCGCCAAGGCCGGACCATGTCGAACCGCTGTGGGAGACAAGTCCGATGCGTCCTGGCTGGTCCAGTCCCGGAAGATCGGACAGCGAAAGACGGACATCCGCCCTGGTGTTGAAGAGACCCATGCAGTTGGCGCCGCAGACCGCCATGCCCGCTTCCCTGGCAATGGCCGCGATTCGGCCCGGCAATGTCCGGCCACCATCTTCGGCGGTGACGAGGCGGCCGAGCAGAACGGCGCCCTTCACACCCGCGGCGGCGGCATCCTCCATGGCCGTGGCGATCCTGGAGTCCGACACCGCCATGATGGCGCAGTGAGGGGGGTCGGGAACGTCTGCGAGGGACGCATGGCAGGGGCGTCCCAGCACCTCGTCATAGCGTGGATTGATGGCAACGACGGTGCCCTTGAATCGCGGTCCTCCGGCATGTTCGATGATCCGCCGGCCTGCCGCATTCTCTCTGGGTGTGGCTCCGACAACGGCCACTCGTAGCGGGTTCAGCAGGGCTTCGAGAGCAGTCATCCTCGACATTCCGGCGAAACACGGGCATGGAACGGTCTTGCAGTCCCGGGGTCAAGAGCGAAACAGGCATGACAGGCCGACTCATCCTGATCGGTACACCGATCGGCAATCTCGGTGACCTGTCGCCACGCGCCCAAGACGCTCTGGGATCGCTCGATGCCCTCGTCTGCGAGGATACCCGCCGTACGCGCACGATCCTCGAGCGTTTCGGTATCGTGCGTCCACGCATCGTGTTCTCCTGTCACGAACACAACGAGGAACGTTCCGTAGCCCGCATGGAGCGGCTTCTCGATGAAGGGCTGACGGTCGGTCTGGTGAGCGACGCCGGGATGCCGGGCATCAGTGATCCCGGCTATCTCGCGGTACGGATGGCGACCGGTCGCGGCTACCCGGTCGAGGTCATCCCCGGTCCCTGTGCTGTCATCGCGGCACTCTCGGTATCGGGTCTGCCCATGTCGAGTTTCTCGTTTCTCGGCTTTGCGCCCCGCAAGACGGCGCGGCGCCGCAGATTCCTGGAACCCCTGGCCGGCCTGGAATCGACACTCGTGCTCTTCGAATCACCCCGGCGTCTCGGCGCCCTCCTTGCCGACGCACTGGTGGTGCTCGGCGACCGCCGTGCCTCGGTGTCGATTGAACTCACCAAGATGTTCGAGGGAACCGAACGTGGCTGGCTTGCCGATCTGGCCGATCACTTCGCCGGGACGGTTCCGAAAGGGGAAGTCACCGTCGTCATCGCCGGCAACAACGCCAAGTTCATCCGCTCGGAAGGGCAGAAGGGCTGACAGTATCACCAGCTCCGGTCAGGGACAGGGATAGGTGTAGCGGCGGTGGGTTTCCTCGATGGCCTCGACCAGTTCTTCCGGCAGCTCGACGTCGACGCTGGCGAGGTCGCTGTCAAGCTGCTCGGCGTTCATCGCACCGATGATGGTCGAGGTCGTGAAAGGCTGCTGGTTGACCCAGGCCAGCGCCATGATGCCAGGCTCGAGGTCGAAGCGGCGCGCCAGATCGACGTAGGATCGGATCGCCGGTTCGGCGTTGGGCGGACCGAGATAGCGCCGGTTCGAAGGATACATGGTCATGCGGGCGCCGGCCGGCCGGGCGCCGTCGAGGTACTTGCCCGAGAGGGCTCCGGCGGCCATGGGCGCATAGGCAAGAAGCCCGACCTGTTCATACCGCGTGATCTCGGCGCACCCCGCCTCGAACGACCTGTTGAGCAGGCTGTAGGGATTCTGGTTCGAGACGATGCGCGGCAGCCCCAGGGTCTCGGAGAGATGGAGAAAGCGCATGGTGCCCCAGGGCGTTTCGTTGGACACGCCGATGAAGCGCACCTTTCCAGCCTTCACGAGGCCGTCGAGGGCTTCCAGGGTTTCCTCGAGGGGTGTCGAGTCATCGGTCTCGGGATAGTGGTACCCCAGGCGTCCGAAGGTGGATGTGGGCCGTTCCGGCCAGTGAAGCTGGTAGAGATCGACGTAATCGGTTTGCAGGCGCCGGAGACTGGCATCGATGGCCCGCTTGATATGCCACCTGGTGAAGCGTGGCTTGCCGTCGCGGATGTATGTGAAGTGAGCGCCCGGTCCGGCGACCTTCGTGGCGAGGATCACGCGGTCACGGTTCGCCCGGCTCTTCATCCAGGTGCCGATGACCTCCTCGCTCCGGCCGTAGTGTTCGGCGCTTGACGGCACCGCATACATTTCGGCGGTGTCGATGAAATTGACGCCGTATTCGAAGGCCCGGTCCATCTGCCGGTGGCCCTCGGCCTCTGTGCTGTTGCTGCCCCAGTTCATGCTGCCGAGACAAAGCAGGGAGACATCGACCCCGGTACGTCCAAGTTTCCGATACTTCATGCTGACCAGACTTCCCACTCGTGATGCGGGCGCAATCATGGCCCGGGTTTCCCGGACCGTCCACCACGGCCGCGATCGATGTTTGTGTTCGCCGGGCAAAAGGATGCGCCACGCCTGGTGACCCGCGCTTCCATTGACAGGCCTGAACCCGCGCCAGCACGCACGGCAGCGGTGACGGGCAAGGGGCGCTCTCCATGTGGACCGTCACCATGCGCGAAGCCAGGACGCACCTGTTGCTTGGGAGATCGCCATAATGAACCGACCCGGGCGATCCGCATCTTCTGTGCCACGGTTTGCTGGACGACGGCCGTGCCGAACTTCCCGTGACCCGTGCGTAGGCAGAGAAGGAAAGCTTGCTGCCGTCGCTTGACGGTGACCCCTATGAACGCCCAGACGCATTTCGCGCGCATCGTCTTGCCGTCGCCCAGGCAAGACTCCGGGGCGCCATGCAGGTCTCAACCACATATTGCGGACGAATCTTTCCAGAGGCGATTTGCGCCATGTCTTCGAGTGGCAGGGTGCGCAGATCGGTCCGGCTGTCGCCGGACAGCCTGGAGGCGTCTTTGCAATCGCTGATGGCCGTGATGTAGAGTTCACCGTTCGTGAAGCAGGACATGTCAAACCGGAAATGACCGGTTGATCGGTCGTCATCCCGTGCCTGTTGTCACGTGTCATGCAGACCGATGGCGATCACAAGGGAGGAACAATCATGCGAGACCGTTTGAAGGGCACGAGAATGGCGCGGGCAGCCGCCGTCGTGCTGGCGCTCACCATGGCAACCGGGGCCTGGGCCGACGACGACGTCAAGGTCGGTGCGATCTTCGATTTGACCGGTGGACTCAACATTTACGGTATTCAGCAGAGTCAGGCGCTGCACCTTGCCGTCGACAGCATCAATGCCGGCGGCGGCGTGCTGGGCAACCAGATCACCGTCATCGAGAACGATGCACAGTCCGATCTCGCCAAGTACACGCAATACACCAACACACTCATTCTGCGCGATCAGATCGATGTCCTGTTTGCCGGGCTGACGAGTTCGTCGCGGGAAGCCATCCGGCCGATCGTGAGGCAGAAGAAGGTTCCCTATTTCTACAGTGCCCTCTATGAGGGTGGCGCCTGCGACAAGCAAACATTCATCACCGGCGCTTCGGCGTCGCAGCAATTGAGCGTGCTCATCGACTGGGCAGTGAAGGAATACGGGCCGAGGATCTACATCATGGCGCCCGACTACAACTTCGGCACCATCTCGGCCCATTGGGTGGAATATTATGCCGAGCAGTTCGGCGCCGAGGTTCTCGGAGCGGACTTTCTGCCCCTCACAGTGACCGACTATTCACCAACGATCCAGAAGATCCAGGGGGCAAACCCGGACTTTGTCGTCGCTCTGCCGGTGGGCGCCAACCAGACGGGATTCCTGGAACAGTTCGCGGCTGCAGGACTGAAGGACAAGATGGGGATCGTTTCGACCAACTACGGTTCGGGCAACCAGCAGGTGGTTGTCTCGCCGGATGCCGGCGAGGGCATCGTCGCCTCCCAGGAGTACTTCATGTGGATCGACGAGCCGAACAACGAACCGTTCATGGCCCGGTGGGAGGAGGCCTACGGTCTGGATGAGCCCATCATTTCCGAGGCGGCCGACGTCTGGAATGCGGTTCACATCTGGGCAGCAGCCGTCGAGATCGCAGGCTCCACGGACAATGATGCCGTGATTGCCGCGCTCGAGGGCGGTGTCTCCTTTGAGGGTCCGAACGGAACGGTCTCCATGCAACCCGGTTCCCACCACCTGCGGCAGAACATCTATATCGTCCGCGGCAATCGCGAACATGCCTTCGATGTCATCCAGAAATTCGAGTACGTGGTGCCGAGTTTCGAGGACGAGGTGTGCGATCTGATCGCCAATCCCGATACGGCGGAACATTTCGTTCCCTGATTCCTGGAGAGGAACGCGGGCGGCTGCAGGAGCAGCCGCCCGCGCCTTCTCAACCTGACCCGGCGCCAGTACGCGGAGAGTCCCGACCGTGGAACTCGACTATCTCGCGACAGTTCTGCTGTCATCACTGTCGAGCGCCTCTGTTCTGCTCATTGCCACCGTCGGACTCGCCATCGTCTTCGGATTGATGGGGGTCATCAATCTCGCCCACGGCGAGTTCATCATGTTCGGAGCCTACGTGGCTCTGTTCGCCACGCGAAACGGTGTTCCGTTTCCCCTGGCGGTTGTTCTGGCCAGTGTTGTCACGGCCCTGTTCGGCGCCATCGTCGAGAGGGCGATTATCCGACATCTCTACGGGCGCATTCTCGACACTCTGCTCGCGACCTGGGGTCTCTCTCTGGTGCTTTACCAGTCGGCGGTGTTGATATTCGGCACGGTCACGCCCGGTGTCGGCATGCCGCAGTCCAACATCGAGATCGGAAACTACACGCTTTCCACCTACCTGCTCTTCCTCATTCTCGTGGCGGTTGTCCTGATCGGGCTTCTCTACTGGCTGCTGACGCGCACCGGCTACGGCATTGTTGCTCGGGCGGCCATTCAGGATCCACAGACCGCGGCAACAATCGGGATCGAGTCCGGACGCATCAACACGGCAACCTTCGCTCTGGGTTCGGGACTCGCCGGATTTGCCGGCGCCATCCTGCTTCCCGCGTTTCCGGCGACGCCGAGCATGGGTTTCGCCTTCGTGATCAAGGCATTTCTTGCCGTTGTCGCGGCGGGTCCCGTCACCCTGTCGGGAACAGTTGTTGCCGGCGGCGCCCTGGGCTCCATCGCCAGCATGACGGCGAGTTTCTATACGACCGTCATGGGAGATGTCGTGTTCTTCCTCGCGACCATCACGATCCTGCGGATCTTCCCTCTGGGGATCTCCGCTCGCTGGCGCCTGAAACTCTGACCCGATGGCAAAGGCCGTGAAAGCGGACATGCCCAGGGTGGCGCGCTTCGAACCATTCTCGCTCGTCTGGTTTTGCGGGTTGGTCGGCCTGGCGATTGTCGCCAGCCTCGCCTTCGATCCCTACCTCGCCTATGTCGCGACGTCGTGGGTCATCTTCGGACTGCTGGGTCTCAGCCTTGACCTGGTGTGGGGCAGGGGCGGCATCCTGAGTTTCGGACAGACCGCGTTCTACGGTCTCGGCGGCTACCTTGGCAGTATCACGGCGATCAATTTTGCGTCCCTCACCGGGAACACCCTTGTCTGGTCGCTGCCGGTGGGCATGGCGACGGGAGCGGCAACGGCGTTCCTGATCGGTGGCCTCACATTCTACGGTCGTCTGGGTCCGCTTCAGACGACAATCATCACCTACACCTTCACCCTGGTGCTTTGGACCGTCGCGGTATCGTTCACGGCGACAGTAGGCGAAGCCGTTGTTGGCGGCGACAACGGCATGTCGAACATCCCGGGGTACGTCCTCGGTCTCGGACGTGATGCTCCGTTGCTAGAGCCTGGCGCGATGTTCCTCACCGTCGCCGTCATCGCCACCATCGCGTGGTATGCCAGTCATGTCCTGATGCGCTCGCCCTTCGGACTGGTTGTCGACTGCATACGCATGGATCCGGTCAAGGCCGAACTTCTCGGTTACGACGTCCGACTCTACCAGTTGCTTCTTTTCACGATCGCCGGGGCTGTTGCGGGTCTTGCCGGGGCCCTGTTCGGCGCCTGGGCCAACTATCTCAACCCTTCCGTCTTCAGTGTCCAGGAGGCCCTGCTGGTGCCCATCTATGTCCTCGTCGGCGGCAGGGGAACACTGGTGGGAGCCTTTATCGGAGCTCTCGCGGTGGGAGGTCTGTCCTTCTGGCTTGGCGGGGGTGTCATCGGCGGCCAGACCACACTTGTCATGGGCGCCTGCCTCATCCTGCTGGTGATATTCCTGCGCAACGGGTTGACCGGCGGCCTCAAGGATCTCATGGAGCTGGCGAGACGCCTGGCGAGGCGCCGCGACCAGGGTGAGGAGGCCGAAGCGCGCAAATCCAGTCTCAGCGTGGACTTCGAGCGTCTCGACCTGCTGCGCACGGCGGGCGGAGAACCGGTGGTTCTGGAGACCGAGGACACGTTCAAGCGTTTCGGCGGAGTGACCCCGGTGAGGCATATCTCCCAGTCCTTCTCCCGTGGCAGGGTACGGTGCCTCATCGGCCCCAACGGCGCCGGAAAGAGCTCCTATCTCAAGGCCTGCACGGGTGTTTACAAGCCCGATGGCGGGAGCATCACGCTGGCCGGGCAGGACATCACGAAGACCGACCCCTTTCGCCGGGTGCGCATGGGGCTGGGCATCAAGAACCAGAGGGCACAGGTGTTCGCCGGTCTCGATGTGCGCCGCAACCTGTGGGTTGCTGCGTACAGCCGCAGCCGGGACGCGCGAATGGCCGACTGGATCACGACGGAGATGCTCCACATGCTTGGCATGCGGAACTCGGCGTCAAGACCCGCCAGTGAACTTTCCCACGGGGAGCAGCAGTGGCTGGATCTCGGCATGGTGCTTGCCCTGGCCCCCGATGTCATCCTGCTCGACGAACCTGCGGCGGGCATGACAAACGAGGAGCGCCGTCAGCTGTCACACATGGTCCGGGCACTCGCCAGGACTGCCTCCGTGGTGGTGGTGGAGCACGACATGGATTTCGTGCGCACACTCGATGCCGATGTCACGGTGCTTCACCAGGGTGAAGTGTTTGCCCGCGGTGACATCGAGTCGTTGCGCCAGGACGACCGGGTGCTCGACATCTACCTGGGTCGTCGTCAGCATGTTTGAGATCACCGACGCCACCGGCGGCTACGGCAAGACGCGGATCATCCGCAGCGTGTCGATGAGCGTGAAAACCGGGGAAGTTGTGGCGCTTCTGGGGAGGAATGGAGTCGGCAAGACGACGTTGCTGAAGTACATCATGGGACTGATCGATGTCTTCGGTGGACAGGTGTCACTCGACGGCGCACCGCTTCCCGCTTCCACCGCGCGGCGCGCCCGCGCCGGACTCGGTTACGTGCCGCAGGGCCGCTACGTCTTCCCGCGTCTCACCGTGACGGAGAACATCGCGGCGGCGGCCATCGGTTGCGGCCTCGGCAGGAAGGAGGCGGTCGAACGGGCGCTTGCTAACTTCCCCATCCTCCGCGACAAGGCCGAGGCGTTGGCCGGCAGCCTGAGCGGCGGCCAGCAGCAGATCCTCGCCATCGCCCGTGCCCTGGCCACGCGTCCCAGGGTGCTGATGCTCGATGAGCCCAGCGAGGGCGTCCAGCCATCCATTGTCGATGAGATCGCCGGAATCCTGATGGCGATGAAGGATGAGGCGACGCTCTCGATCATCATCGCCGAGCAAAATCTCGACTTTTGCCTCTCTCTTGCCGAGCGGGCCTACGTCATGGCGGGCGGTACCATCGCCCGGGAGGTCACACGCGATGAACTCATCGGCGATCGCGAACTGCTGCATGACCTGCTCGGGGTATGACGGCACACGATGAAGGAGAATCAGTCACCATGACACGCGTGACGGGTGAGCAGGTGATCGGCCATCGCCGGGCCATGGGCTGGCCGGAACTTGCGGATGCCGATGTCGACCGGGTGGTCGACATCCTCAACGATGCGCTTGGGGCGCTCGCCGGTCTCGACGATGCATGGTGGGTCGAGCCGGCGCATCGCTTCCGGGTCGAGCGTCATGACTGAGGTCCCTCTCAACGAACTGGAAGTCGGCGAACTCGTCCGTCGCCTGCATCGACGTGACATCTCCGCCGTCGCCCTCGCCGAGGCCTGTCTTGCCGCCTCGGCGAGTGTGCGTGACACGATCAATGCCCATGTTGCCCTTGACGAAGGGAAGGTTCTTGCCGAGGCCAGGGCACTCGACAACATGAGGGAAGGTGGTGTCGTTGCCGGCCCGCTCCACGGCATCCCGGTGGCGATCAAGGACAACTTCTGGACCCGGGACTATCCGACAACGGCATGCTCCCGGGTTCTCGCGGATTCACCCGCCGGCATCGATGCGACGGTTGTGGGGCGCTTGAGGGCCGCCGGCGCCATCATCTTCGGCAAGACCAACATGCACGAGTGGGCCTATGGGGCGACGAACACGTCGTCGGCGTTCGGTCCCGTGCGCAATCCGTGGAATCCCGATCATATCTCGGGAGGGTCGAGTGGTGGATCCGCAGCCGCTCTGGCGGCCCGTGTCGTGCCTGCGGCCCTGGGCAGTGATACCGGCGGGTCGGTGAGAATACCCGCAGCGGCATGTGGCGTCTGCGGTCTCAAACCGACCTACGGGCGTGTCAGCCGCTTCGGCGTCCTGCCGCTCTCGTTCTCGCTCGATGTCGCGGGACCCATGGCCCGTTCGGCGCGGGATCTCGGAATTCTCCTCGACGTACTGTCCGGCGAGGATCCCAGGGATCCCACGACCCGCGTCGACAGGCATGCCGTCAGCAGGTCGCCAGGAACACGGCTCGCGGTGTTGCGCGGCGAAGGAATTCTCTGCGACGAGGACGTCGGGCGCGCCTTCGAGAACGCTCTTGGCGAGTTCCGGGAAGCGGGCTTCATGCTCACCGATGTCGAGGTTCCCGGGCTCGAACGGGGGTTTGGCATCTGGAAGGTCATCATGCTCGCCGAGGCGTCCGCCTGGCATGCACGGTACCTCGAGACCCATGCCGCATCATACGGAGAGGACGTCAGGGTCCAGCTGCAGGCCGGGCAGCACATCGCCGCCGTCGACTATCTCGGAGCCCAGCAGTTCAGAACCCGCCTTGTCACCGGGTTTCAGGACATTCTCAAGCACCACGATGCCGTGTGCCTGCCGACACTGCCCGTTGCCGCACCGGCGCATGGAGAGACGAACATCACAGTCGGCAAGAAACGCATCTCCGCGCAGGACGCGATGACGGTGATGCCCTGGATCGCCAATCTGACCGGCCTGCCGGCGGTCTCGATCCCCTCGGGGAGCAATGCAGCGGGGCTACCGGTCGCGCTGACCGTGATGGGTCGCCCCTTCGGCGAAGAGACCATTCTCGACATTGCCGGAACATTCCAGTCCGTCACCGACTGGCATACCCTCAAGCCCCGCATGGTGGCATGACCTCCTGCGCTGATTCGGAGGATGCAAACGGTCTCGATCACCCTGGGCACCGGGTAGGCGTGAGGGATGGACAAGAGACTTCTTGAACTGATGACCCGTTCGCAACGGGACAGGGTGATGGCGCCGATCGGCGAGGCCATGACACTTCCCTCCCAGGCGGCGCATGGCATGCGCTTGAGGTGGAACGCGTCTTTGCGCGGAACAGGACCGCCGTCATGTTCGCCGTGGAGTTCCCGTGTGCCGGAGACGCCCGGCCCTTCGATCTCTTCGATCAGCCGCTGCTGGCTGTCAGGGGAAGCGACGGGAGGTTGCGCATCTTTCACAACATCGTCCCTCATTTTCATCGCCGCGCTCGGTCGCTCATCACAGAGGCCGGGAAGGAGGGTCTCGCTCTCCACCAGAGCGCCGCATACGAGTACTGGCACGATCAGACCCGGTACTGGGCCCGGGAAGTTCGCCGGGTTCTCGGGCGTGAAGGACCCCACGGCGAGGTGCTTGCCGACGGCAGCAAGACGGCCCGCGGCATGGCCGAAGCCATGGCCGCCTTCGAGAAGATCAGGAAGGCTCATGGTCCGCCCGATGACAGCGTACGGATGGAGCGGCGGCGCGAGGAGCGAAAGCAGGAGCAGTCGCGATCCCGGGGCCGCGGGTTCTCCATGTAACGTGAACGTGTCTTGCCCCTCGTTCGTGTGCCATGGAGCAGCTATCCACAAGGGCATGGCCATAGTGGGTCTGACGGCCTTGGAGGCTCCACCGTCTAACCCCAAGTGCCGGACGGGAACAAGAAAAGGTTCAGATCAAGTGCCTGCTCACAGCGAGATACTCAAGTCATACGGTTTGCCCGATCAGGAGACCTTCGAGATTCGGACGGAGCGTCCGGACTTTGAGGGTCTCGAGGGACTATGGATGGTTGTTGTCAGTACCCGTAGCGCCGGCGCCAGGGTTATGTTTCATGAGGATGCAAAGCGCTTCGCCGACGCGGTCCGCATTGTGGACCCAACATTAGCGGACCAACTGGATGAAGGTGTCGAACGGGCAAAGCGTTACGCCAGAAACAAGGACTAACTCTCCGACGGTCCAATGGAAGTTGGTAGGCTTGGTCACCAAGCGGAACCTTCCCGGCCGTGACCTCTTCTATACGACGGGCGTGGTCACCCGCCAAATCAGCTATTGCCCCTTGGAGTGATGTGTCGTTTGTTCCAAACACGCTCAGCAACGTCAACGCGCCTACCAGGACGGTCGCAAGTACGAAGCCCGCGAAATGCTGGAACCGAAAGGAATGATTGAGCCGCGGCCGGCCTCGTTCCACACTCTTGAAACGCTCGCTCGTTTCGACAAGCGGTAGCGCGATCTCAAGGCTGTACCATAGAACCATCCACCGCGGAGCGTCGACCGCTCGCTGTGCTGTACAACGACGATGCGCCTTGAACAATCAGCCATGTCCTGAATTCTGGGGCTGGCGAGACGGATCTCCCTGAAGACGCAACAGCTCTCTGATCACATGGCGCTCGCCTGGGAGGTATCCGATCATGCAGTCGGTCATTCGTCGTGTGTGACTCCAGCCATTCCGATCTTGTTCTTCGGCGATCTCGACGCGTATCGCGCTTCGTGAAAGCCTGCACGTCGCCGGACGACTGCTCGGACATCGGCGCGCCCTCATCACCCGCCAACCGCCATGTGACATCTCGATGACACCACACTCAACGAGACCGTTGAACTGGTGACGGCAATTCAGCGGAAACTGTTCGCAACGGTTCCGTGGTGCATGCACACGGTCAGCAGAAGCCTAAATTCGTTGGAATTACATATAACACACATCTAATATTCGATAGTTCACATATTATATTTATGGACAGCTTGCTGCACCACTGTGTAGAGTGACTTCGGGTCGCTCGCCGAAGCGAGGGCTTGGTCCAACTCGCCGGACACCGCGATGGACGCCAGGTTCTTACACCACGCCGCGGGACAAGATCCAAGCATCCCGGAGATTCCGATGTATTTCCTGACGGGCGTCGACATTCAGACACAGGTGCGGACGATCGCGTCGCGCAGCGGCAAGGTCATGGTAGCTGTCGCATACTGGGGTAAAGGCGCCGCCGAGCGGACCGGCCTCAGCGGGCATGAAGACCCGGCGAGCGTCCGAATCATATGCGACCTGCTTAGCGGCGCCTGCAACCCGAACGAAATCAAGGCGCTCCAACAGTGCGGTTTCCGCGTCAGGACTCTGGACCGCCTTCACGCCAAGGTCTGGATCGGTGGCGACGATGTCATCGTAGGTTCCGCCAATGCTTCCCAGAACGGGCTTCTCGGCGAGGGCGAAAAGGCCGCCGATGCCAACGTGGAAGCAGCGGTCATATCGCACGACCCGGCCATGGCCCGTCGACTGGCGGCTTGGTTCGAACTGCAGTGGGACGCTTCGACCGAGATCGAAAGGCGGCATTTGGTCCGGGCGTGGCAGATTTGGAAACGGCATCGGCGGTCGGGCGGCCGCGGCTTCACCTCGACGCTTGGCGAGAAGATCCGCAATCCCGGACCGCTCGACCGATTTTCCGCTCTTCGCCTGATCGCATATCCATATCCCGACGAAGGCGTGAACCCGGAAGCTATAGAGCACGTCCATGAGAACGCCCGACGCTATTACACCGCTGAAGAATGGGACGAATTCGGCGCCGAACATCCCTGGTACGAGTGGCCGATTGGCGTTCCCGTATGGTCGCACAGGCCCGGGACCGTGTTCGCGGATTTCGACTGCCCAGTGGAAGGCGGTCAATTCAGGTTCAACGGTTTCTGGCAGATCCGCGACTGCCCGATCATTGAGCTGGAGGAGACCCGCATTACGCTGCTGACCAAGCTTCCAGATTTGGACGGCTACCCGTTTCCCCGGCCAGAGCAGACAGCCCTTGCCCGCAGCATTCGTGCGCATGTTGAGGAGCGCGGTTGTAAGACGGACAAATTCGGGTCCTACATCGACCAGAATTTTCTCGAGTTCTTTGATCCGGAACGTCCCGCCCTACACCGGCGCCTGGTCACTCAGGTCGCCGAAGCGGCCCGGGAACTGTGCCGCGCCGGCCGTTTCGGCCCCAAGATCATTTTGCACGCCATCCAGGCGTGCACAAGAGATCCCGAATGGCGCGCCGCCTACGCCAGATTTGTCGGCGGCGACATCTACCGGACCGATAACAAACTGAAGGAACCGATCAACCGGGAGTTCGGGCGATCAGTCAGAGCCGCCACCCGGGCCCACGTCCAGACGGACGAACGCGGTCGTACGATCAGGGAGACGGTGGAAGGCGAGATAATCCAAAGTTATACACTGCTGAAAAAGTAAAGCCCTACGGTTGCCACGACATTGCTCTGCGGGACTTCTAGCTCATCTTGGGAATCCCAACTTTTTCCGACGCGGTCTTCGGACTTCCAAAGTCTCCCGGCCGCAGTTCATCAAGCCGGTCCTCCGAATGGGGAGAGGCCCCGACTGGAACCAGAGCCGACCCGCGCTCTCGCCCAGCCCAGAGCGAAGAACCGGCACTACAAGGGGTCGATCACCCCTTTCGAGCTCTGCCACGTCACGCTCAGTCTCGGCGTGGCGGACAGCCTCTGCCGCCAACTCGCCGGGGCGACCCTGCTCTTCGGAAACGGCCGGCGCGTTCCCGTGGAATTCGACTTGGCCACCTACCGGCGCCTTCTCGCCCTTCTCCCCGACTGCCGGAGGGACACCAACTGGAAGACCTACCAGGAAAACGCGTCCATCAACCTCCTCCACGAGGCCTTCACGTACGACATCTTTCGCAAGTTCCCCGAGGTTCCACGGGTAGGAACGGCGGGAGAGCCCCGCTTCGAACTCACCATGGAGGGGTCACTCCTCGCCTTTGCCCATTCCCGTGATCAGTCCGGCGCCACACATGATGGGGCCCACCTTCCATTCAAGACTGCAATGGCGATCATTCGCCGGGTTTCTCGCCGAGGAGAGACAGTGATCCTTGATCTGCTGGCAGCTGGCACACAAGCCGGGAATGCTTGTTGGTGGAGGCTGGCCAACTTTGTTGCGCATGACCTTGATCAGAGCCAGGTCATCATGTCCGGTTTGTTTCTGAAGTTGCAAATGTAGACTAAGTTTAGTAAACTTAGTTCAGGACAAGGGGGCTCTTCATGCGCACCGTCAATATGCACGAAGCCAAGACGCATCTGTCGCGTCTTGTCGAAGCCGCCGCCAAGGGCGAGTCATTCATCATCGCGCGCGCCGGCAAACCGATGGTCAAGGTCGTCGCTCTCGACGCCCCGGATGCGCGGCATCGAATTGGTTTCCTGGCCGGGCAGATATCTGTACCGGACGATTTCGACAGCATGGGCTCGGATGAAATCCGCACCATGTTTTCGGGGCGCGGGTGAAGTTCCTGCTGGACACGCACCTGTTGCTTTGGGCGGCACAGGGGTCGGCGAAGCTTCCGACTGAGGCGCACGATCTCATCGTAGAGCCCGGAACCGAACTGGTGGTGAGTGCAGCGTCACTCTGGGAGATCGCGATAAAGAACGGACTCGGGCGTGCCGATTTCCAGGTCGACCCGCATCTCCTGCGCCGTAGCTTGCTGGAAAATGGCTATGCCGAGCTTCCCGTGACCGGTGCGCATGCAGTGGAAGTCGGCTTGCTGCCGTTGCTTCACGGTGACCCCTTTGACCGCATCCTGATTGCCCAGGCGCGCGTCGAGCGCATCTCCTTGCTGACCGCCGACAGGACGCTGGCGCGCTATTCAGGTCCCATCCACGCGCTGTAGGCATGTCTTGCGGCCCGACGTCGCACGCGGGGGACAATGCGCCCGCCGGGAAGTCGAGTTCATCCCCACCACCGGCAACATTGTCCGGGCTATGGTTCCGAGAGCCTGGTGGCTGACTGCGGAAGGTCCTGTGATGTGTGTCCTGCCTGGTGTCAGGATGTCACTCACTGATGCGAGTGAAATCGCTCCGTGACGGCGTTGAACGTGGAAAATTTGTCCCCTGACTGGCAGAGTGCGGTGTCTTTGCCGTTGCCGATTGCCGTCGTGTGGGCAGGTCTTCCGGATCAACAGGATGGGGTTGAACGATTTCCCAGCGGGACACGATCCGGTCACGTTCCTGTCTCTGGTCGTGCGCATGCCGCGATGCCGAGTGTTGCCAGAGGATTTGAGGGATGGACAAGAGACTTCTTGAACTGATGACCCGCTCGGAACGAGACAGGGTGATGGCGCCGATCGGCGAGGCCATGACATTGCCTGCCAGTGCTTTCACGGACGGCGCATGGCATGCGCTTGAGGTGGAACGCGTCTTTGCGCGGAACTGGACCGCCGTCATGTTCGCCGTGGAGCTCCCGTGCGCCGGCGATGCACGGCCGTTCGATCTCTTCGATCAGCCGCTGCTGGCGGTCAGGGGGAGCGACGGGACGTTGCGTGTGTTTCACAACATCGTCCCTTATGACGGCTGCCTGGCCCTGCTGCGTCCGGCAAGGGGGCTGAAGTCCATCAACACTCCCTACCATGGTCTTCGCTACGACCTGAGCGGCCGCCTCGTGGGCGCCCCCTACTGGGATGGCAATCCCCAGGCCGGCCCCGAGGCCCTGGACGGATGGCCACGCGATCTCGTCGAGGTTCCCAGCGCCGAGCGGTTTGGCACCCTCTTCATCAATTCGCAAGGCGGAGCACCGGACATCGATGAGTGGCTGATGCCCTGGCGCCGCCTGGTGGGCGCCGACTTTGCCGTCGACCGTCTGGTTCCCGCCCGCGACAGCGACGGACAACCGCTCATCGAACAAAGATCCGTCAACACCAACTGGAAGACCTACCAGGAGAACGCGTCCATCAACCTCCTCCATGAGGCCTTCACGCACGACATCTATCGCAAGTCCCCCGAAGTTCCGCGGGTAGGAGCAGCCGGAGAGCCCCGCTTCGAACTCACCATGGAGGGATCACTCCTCGCCTTTGCCCATTCCCGTGAGCAGTCGGGCGCCACCTATGACGAGGTCCACCTTCCCTCGGCCGGTCACGACATCGGCATCGTGCCGGAACGGGGCTACTTCACGACGCTCTATCCCAATGTCAACATTCCGCTGCTCGACACCTTCGCCAAGATCAACATCGCCCTTCCGCGGGGGCCGGATGTCACCGAGCTCAGGCACCTGAGGTTCTATTCTCCCGAAGCGCTCGAGGATCCCGCCTTTCAGGACCAGGAACGGCAGGTGCAGCAATTGTTCGATGTCGTCCACGCGGAAGACAGGATCATGATCGAGGCCGTCCAGGCCGCCCGCCGCAGTCCGGTGTGCCGCCAGCATTACTACGCTCCGTTCTGGGACAGGCTCCACCATCGACTCAACCAACTCGTCATGGCGGATATGGAGCGTACCTGAACACCACCCGGGATGGCGCACGAGTTGTCAGGAAAGCCGGCGAAGACGACTTCCATCGGGGTCGGCCATCAGGAGGTGCGGGCTTGCGGATCCGATCCGCACCTCATGGCATGCCGGGTGCGGAGCAACGGAGCCGGTGAGGAGATTGATCGAAAGAACCGGGTGACCGGACCAGGGCACATCAAGGGCTGCCGACTGGTCCACCGGCACCACCAGCACCAGCGGGTTGCCGGCTTCCCTCATCTCCAGATGTCGCCCGCCCGCAAGATCCCTGGCGGTCCCGGGCACAATTCCGTCGTCGACGATGTCGAAGGCCGCATGCATGTGGCGCACCACGTGGTAACCGGGACGCGGGTTGCAGAGACGATCGAGAACGCCTGACCGGGGGAAGTAGCCTCGGTCGATGTCAACCAGGGTATCGGCGAACACGGTGACATCGGCAAAGGTCATTGCAGCCGCCATTGCCTCGGCAATCCGCCTGACAGTAAGGGTATCGTCCATGACGGGGCTGGCCGGACTGGTTCCGGCCATGCGCATGTGGATGTGGGCCCTGAGGCCGAGGCCGGTCGCCACGGCGCTGGCCGCTGCCACCGTTTCCCAGACCGGCATGTCGAGGGTGAGGCGGAAGACTACGCCGGCGAGCACGCCATCGAGTTCGGGCAGCCTTGCGATCGCGGCGATTTCTTCCGTGTCGCGGACGAGAAATCCCTGGTTGATCGAATGGTAGTACTTGCCGGCTTCGGCGCGTTGCTCGTCGATCGAGCGCAGGCGCGACAGCACGAGGGGGACGCCGGCACTGGTGGCCGCAGTGGCGATGGGGCCGATGTCTCGATCGATGACATCGGGATTGATGGCAACGTCCCACGTCCGGAAGAGGTCGCGGTGGGATTTGAGGCGTTCCATCAGTTCGCCGGTGGGGGCGCCGAACGACATGAGCGTGAAGAGGTGCCCGTGCTCCGCCAGAAGGTTCATGCGTGCGACATTCGCCTCGTTTACGAGATCGCGCACCGGCACCCTCAACGGCCGCACGGCCATGTCCCACAGGGCGAGCAGTGGGTAGTCGTTGCGCACGGTCTTGCGATCAAACTCGTCGAGGCCACCGGTGGGAGGTATCTCGACGATCTCCATCCAGTTGTGGCGCATGTCGAACCCGAATGCGGCGCGCCGGTTCTGGCGCGGATGGATGGCGGCGAGACGATGCTCCGGCCGTGTTGCCGCCGCCGCACCGACGTCGAGAGTGTTCCCCCACGTGCGCACGATCTCGACCATGTGCCCGTCTTCGTGAACATGGCAGATCGCATAGCCGAGCTTGGGCCGGTCATTGCGTCCGAATTCGGTTTCAGCGCCAGGCGAGGCCCTCAGCATCTCGGCGTAGTCAAAGCGCACGAAGGCGGTCGACGGCAGGATGTAGCAGTCGGTCGCGTCAAGCCGGAGGTACCAGAAGTTGTGGACATGTCCGGCGATCAGGGCTTCGACCTGGTGTTGCCGGGCGAGCTCGAGGAGCCATGAGCGACCGGGTTCACCGATGTTGTCATAGGTCTCTTCCTCGTCTGCCTCCAGAAGACAGGGCGGATAGTGACTGAACAGGAAGATGCGCCGGCCGTGGTGGCTGCGGAGATCGGCCTCCAGCCAGGAGCGCTGGCGTTCCTCGGCCTCCAGGTGCGAGTTGATGACCTGGGCGTTGATAATGACGAAGTGGCACCCCTGATGATCGAACGACGTGTACTGGTCGCCGAAATGGTGTTGCCACAGGGAAAGATGATCCTCGTTGATCCGGGCAGCAGGTGCCCAGTCGTTCGGCTTGTCACCGACATCGTGATTGCCGGGCGTGAGCCAGGCAGGGTGGCGAAGGGTATCGAACACCTCGAAGAAGCGCCGGGCCGCATCGGCATAGAGTCCGGGGATCGCCGGAACCGGGTGGACGATGTCGCCGACGTGGACGACAAAGGCGAGGTCCCGCGCATTGAGATCCCGGATGACGTGGCGCATGCGACGGTTGGCAAGGCGCCCTGATTCGAAGGGCGAATTCGTCTCGTCCTCACCCTGATTGACGTGGGTGTCGGTGATGATGCCGAAACTGAAGAGATGTCTGCCAGGGGCAGTGGATCGATTCCGGGGCCCGGTCAAGACAGTGCTCCAGTGAAGTTGGTAACGTGACGCGCCAATCTGAGTCGTTTTTTGACCGCCGGTCAATCGGCCAGAATCAATTTGGGGACGCCGGCGGCAGTAAGGAGGATCCCATGCCAGGTGTCACCGTGATTGATCATCCCCTGGTTCAGCACAAGCTCTCCCTCCTGCGTTGCAGGGAGACTGGAACCCGCCCCTTCCGCCGGCTCATGCGTGAACTCGCAACGATGGTCGGCTACGAGGTCCTGCGAGATCTCGATCTCGTTCGGCGCACCATCGAGACGCCGCTTGCCAGAATGGAGGCGCCGTTTCTCAAGACGGGAGGACCGGTCCTGATTTCGGTCCTGCGCGCCGGCAACGGACTGCTCGACGGCATGCTCGAACTGGTGCCATCAGCTCCCGTCGGATACATCGGACTGGTACGGGACCCGCATACTCTTCAGGCAAGCGAATACTACTTCAAGGTGCCGTGTGATCTTGCCGACAGGCCGGTCGTCGTTCTCGACCCGATGCTGGGGACGGCCAATACTGCGTTGGCCGCCTTGTCACGGCTGAAAGGCGCGTCGGCCCGCAGCATCCGGCTGATGTCCCTGTTGGCCGCACCCGAGGGGATCGACGCTGTGGCGAGAGCCCATCCGGATGTCGCGGTCTTCACCGCCGCCATCGACCGGAGTCTGGACGATCATGGCTACCTGGTGCCCGGTCTCGGGGATGCCGGCGACCGGCTATGCGAAACATGATCATGCTGGTGCGGCTTCCGGCGCGCTGATACAAGCCATGGCGTGATGCGAGCCTGGAGGGACGTCTTGGTAACGACGGGTTTCATCGGCCTTGGACGCATGGGATGTCCCATGGCCTCAAATCTCGTGCGCAAGGGCTTCGATCTGATGGTTCACGACATTGTGTCGGGTCGGATCGACACTCTGGCACGCCTGGGTGCCGTGCCTGGTGCTTCACCGGCAGAGGTGGCGGCCCAGGCGGAGGTGGTGATCACCATGCTCCCCGGCCCGGTCAGTGTCCGCGAGGTCGTCACCGGTGAGGAGGGAATTCTCGCCACGGCGCGGCGGGGCACCATCGTCATGGACATGAGCACCATCGACCCAGAAACCACGGACGCCATGGCGGAACTCTGCCATGGCAGGGGGCTGGAGTTCATCGACGCACCAGTGGGGCGTCTCGCCTCCCATGCGGATGCCGGAGAGTCCCTCTTCATGGTGGGAGGCACGTCAGACAATCTCGAGCGCGTCCGGCCGCTTCTCGAGGCCATGGGGACGGCGATCTTCCACTGCGGTCCGTGCGGTGCGGGCACGCGCACGAAACTCGTCAACAACTTCATTTCCACGGCATCCTGCCAGATCAACGCCGAGGCGCTCGTTCTTGCGGCGGCCTTCGGCCTCGATCTCGACAGTACACTCGACGTGATCTGCGGCACGTCGGCCGTCAACGGGCAGATCAGTTCGGCCTGGCCTGTCAAGGTGCTGGCCGATGACACGTCCCCCGGGTTCACCATCGACCTGGCGCACAAGGATCTCTCTCTCGTGGTCGAGGCCGCCAACGCCACGGGCGTGCCGATGCCCATGGCCGCCGCTGCCCGGGAAGCCTACAGTGTGGCAAGGGTACGCGGATTTGGCGGCAAGGACTTTTCGGCGATGCTCGATGTGCACTGCGACATCACCGGCACCCCGCAGCCGCGGCTCATCGCCAATTCGAGGTATCGCACTGCGTAGGTCGCCACGAAAGTGCCGGAGCAACCGGCCCTTGTTGAGTTTGCCAGTATGATCTAAGTGAACGTGGGGCCACATTCCGGCGGGGCGAACGGGTGAAATCCGACATCAGGTATGTTTCGACCCGCGGCGGGACGGCCGAAGCAGACTTCGAGGAAATCCTGCTGGGTGGATTGGCTCCCGATGGAGGTCTGTGGCTTCCGAAGACCTGGCCCTGGTTCGCGGCTCAGGACTTTCGAGCCATGCAGGGCATGACATACGCCGAGATCGTCGCGCGTGTCGTCCAGCCATTCGTCGATGGCTGGATCAAGCCGGACGAACTGCTGGCCATGACACGCCAGGCCTACGCTCAATTCGACCATCCGGCCGTCATTCCCATGGTGCAGACGGCGGACAACGACTGGCTCCTCGAACTGTTTCATGGCCCGACCTTTGCCTTCAAGGATCTGGCCCTTCAACTTCTCGCCCGCCTCATGGACCGGGCGCTCGAGCGGAGAGGAGAACGGGTCACCGTTCTCGGCGCAACGTCGGGAGACACCGGCTCGGCGGCCATCGCCGGGTGCGCCGGGCGGCGCAACATGGACATCTTCATCCTGTTTCCCAGGGGCAGGGTGAGCGACATCCAGCGGCGCCAGATGACCACCGTGGTCGCCGGCAATGTCCACTGCATCGCCATCGAGGGGACGTTCGACGACTGCCAGTCCCTGGTCAAGGCCATGTTCAACGACACGGCCTTTGCGACCTCCCGCAGACTGACGGCGGTCAACTCCATCAACTGGACAAGGATCGTGGCGCAAGCGGCCTATTGCGTTGCCGCAGCCGTCCGCCTCGGTGCGCCGGATCGCAAGGTGGCCTTCTCCATTCCTTCCGCCAATTTCGGCGCCTGTCTTGCCGCCTGGTGTGCCGTCAAAATGGGGCTTGGCGTTGACCGTCTGGTGGTGGCGACCAATGCCAACGACATCCTGCACCGGTTCATCCAGACCGGACACTACACGCCCCGTGAGGTCGTGGCGACGTTGTCGCCAAGCATGGATATCCAGATCTCGAGCAATTTCGAACGGCTGCTCTTCGAGCTCTACGATCGTGACGGCAATTCCATCCAGCGCCTGATGGGACGCCTGCCACGACTGGGGTCGTTCGACGTGACGGCACGGGCCCTGATGCGGGCACGCTCAATCATCGCCAGCCATCGTCTTGACGATGACGGAATCATCGCCGAGATGCGACGCATGTGGCGCGAATATGGCGTCATGGTGGATCCCCACACCGCCTGCGGTACGGCGGCTGCACGTGGGGTCGGGATCGATGCGGATGTCCCGGTGATCATGCATGCCCAGGCCCATCCGGCAAAGTTCCCGGAAGCGGTCGCGGCTGCGCTTGGAGAACCGCTGAAAAGCCCCGCGAAACTCTCGAGTATCCAGGGGTTGACGGAGAACATGACGACCTTGCCAAACGACGTCGACATCGTGCAGGGTTACGTTCGCGACAACACGGAGGCGGACGGTTGATCGAGCGGCCGATGCGTAACGGGCAGCCTTGAGTCTGGATGTCACACGCCTCGCCAACGGTCTGAGGATCGTCACCGACAGGCTCGAAGGTGTCGGCTCTGCTGCGGTGGGTATCTGGGTCAATGTCGGTGCGCGCGACGAGCCTGACCATCTCCACGGTATCTCGCACCTTCTCGAACACATGGCGTTCAAGGGTACGGAACGGCGCAGTGCTCGCATGATTGCCCAGGAGATCGAGGATGTCGGCGGGTACGTGAACGCCTACACCTCGCGCGAGAACACGGCTTACTATGCCCGCGTTCTGGGGAACGATGTGCCGCTGGCCATCGACGTTCTTGGAGATATCCTGCAGAACTCCATCTTCGACGAGAGCGAACTCGAAAAGGAGCGCTGGGTCGTCGAGCAGGAGATCGCCCAGGTCTTCGACACGCCGGATGATCTCGTCTTCGACCTCTTCCAGGAGTGTGCCTTCCCCGACCAGCCCATGGGGCGCTCCATCCTCGGCACGCCGGCAAGCATTGCCGGCATGACCCGCCAGACCCTGTTGGGGCACATGATCGGCCACTACACCGCCGAAAGCATGGTGCTGTCGGCTGCCGGAGCCGTTGATCATGGGGAGATCGTGCGTCTGGCGGAGGACCAGTTCCGCGACCTGCCTCATTCCAACGGTCATGTCCCGCATGCTGCCGTCTATGCCGGCGGCTCCATCGACCGCAAGGATGACGTCGAGCAGGTCCATCTCGTCCTGGGATGTCCGGGGTTCGGTATTTGCGACGATAACTACTACCCGGTCCAGTTTTTCAGCAATGCTCTCGGCGGCGGCATGTCGTCGCGTCTCTTCCAGGAGATTCGCGAGGACCGGGGACTCGCCTATGCCATCTACTCGTTCCACTCGGCCTTTGAGGACAGCGGCCTCTTTGGCATCTATGCCGGGTGTGCCGAAGTCGATGCCCGGGAGGTGGCGAACCTGGTCATCGACGCGGTCGCGCGAACTGCAGACGGCCTCGCCGATGACGAGATTGAACGGGCACGCACACAGATGAAGGCGGGGCTCCTGATGGGGCGCGAAAGCACGGCTGCGCGGTGTGAGGCGCTGGCGCGCCAGATGCTCGTCTTCGGGCGCCCCATCGCGGAGGAAGAAATCATCGGGAAGATCGACGACGTGAGCGCGGCGGACATCCGCAGGTGTGCTGATACCCTGTTCCAGGGAACACGTCCCGCGATGGCCTGCATCGGGCCCGAGGAGGGCATCGTTCCTTACGGGAGAGTCCTGTCGGGCCTGGGCAAGGGAACAGGGACGTGTTCGCCTTCCTGAGGAAACCGGCGTCGCGGCGGCAGGCGGCCTCTCTCGAGAGTGCCAGGCTGGTCCTCCGCCCTCCTGCCATTGATGACTGGCCGCAATGGGCCAGGTTGCGCAACGAAAGCAGGGAGTTCCTGCAGCCCTGGGAACCGACATGGCCGCGCAATGCCCTGACCAGGGGTTCCTTCACCCGACGCATCAGACTGCAGGCGCGCGACCATGAAGCCGGAACGGCCTTTAGCTGGTTTCTGGTCCGGCGCGATGACGATGCGCTGATGGGTGGTGTGACGGTGAGCGACATTCGCCGGGGTGTGGCGAGTTCGGGGACCCTTGGATACTGGATTGGCCGCTCCTATTCCCGTCAGGGATACATGAGCGAGGCCGTGGAAGTGGTGATCGACCACGTCTTCGACGAGTTCGGACTGCATCGCCTGGAGGCAGCCTGCCTGCCGGCCAACGAAGCGAGCCGCCGGCTCCTAGTCTCCCGGGGGTTCAGTCTCGAGGGTATAGCCCGCAGCTACCTCAAGATCGACGGGGACTGGCGCGACCACCTGCTGTTCTCCCTGATCGACTCCGAATGGCGTCCATCGCACCGATCTCATGAGTCACAACCCTGAAGCCTTGAGTTACAGATCAACCATGTGATGCTTGGCGAGCGTCACAAGCGAGGGCCGGGGACGGCAACGACGAGATCACCGTTGAACACGTCTTGCCCGGTGGCAAGAGCGACCTCGAGAGGGTCAGGTCAGTTCGGCTTGCCGGTGCTGCCCACGGCGGTGGCCAGCATGGCCGGGTCAATGCCGAGTTTCGTCAGCGCTCCCGTCCACTTGCCATCGAGGTCGCTGTTGAAGAGGAGCTCGGGGTCAGCGTCACAGACCAGCCAGCCGTTGTTCTGGATTTCGGCGTCGAGCTGGCCTGGCGCCCACCCGGCATAGCCGAGAGCCAGCAGGCTGTTGCGGGGTCCGTCTCCCCGGATCATGGCCTTGAGGACATCGACAGTGGCGGTCAGAGCAATGCCTCCGGAAATCTGCAACGTTCCATCACGCATGTAGTCGTCGGAATGCAGCACAAACCCTCGGCCTGTCTCCACGGGACCGCCGAAGTGCACGCGGATGCCATCGCCACTGTCGCCCGGATCGAGACCGAGCCGTTCGACGACGTCGCCGACCGTGATGCTTTCCAGCGACTTGTTGACCACCAGTCCCATCGCACCCTTGTCGCTGTGGGAGCACATGTAGATCACGGTCCGTTCGAATCGTGGATCACCGATCGTCGGCATGGCAATCAGGCAGCGCCCCTCGAGCTGGCTGTTGTCGTCCATTGGTTCCTTCATGAATCCATGTTCACGGCCGAGGGTCATCATAGCTGTTGCCGCAGACTTTTCCATTACCGGCACAGCAAGGGTTGAGGAAGGGTGCCGGCGGGTCCATATACCACGGCACAGGTCACCCAACCCGGACGAAAGGAAAGAGACCATGACGATCAGTGTCGGCGACAACATGCCAACGGGAACACTTCACACAATGACGGCAGACGGTCCGGCGCCAGTTACAACCGACGAGCTCTTTGCCGGCAGGAAAGTGGTTCTGTTTTCCGTTCCCGGTGCCTTTACCCCCACCTGTTCGGCCAAGCATCTGCCGGGGTTTGTCACGCATGCCGACGCGATCAGGGCCAGGGGCGTGGACACCATTGCCTGCATGGCGGTCAATGACGCCTTTGTCATGGGGGCCTGGGGCGAGCACCAGAATGTCGGCGACAGCGTTCTCATGCTTGCCGACGGAAATGCGGACTACGCAAGGGCGCTGGGACTGGAACTCGATCTTTCCGGGGTTGCCTTCGGAATGCGCGGCAAGCGGTTTTCGCTCCTCGTCGAGGATGGAGTGGTCAAGCAGGTCAACGTTGACGAAGACGGCTTTTCATCGACCAGTGCGGAGACCATGCTCGAGCAACTGGGCTGACCGGTCCGGATTGCATGTCCGGGCCTTCAACCGGCCCACAGCAGCCGATGACCTGGCCCCGGTGCTCCAGTGCCACACGGCAAGCTTGGGTTGTGGTTGGCCTGGCAAGTGGCATGCAGTAACCCGATCCTGTAGTATCTCCGTCATTTCCGGGAGATCGGATTGTGGCGGACACTCCTCTTCTCGACACGATCAGGGTTCCAGGCGACCTCAGGAAGTTGCCGGTTGATGCGCTCAGGCAGGTTGCCGACGAGCTGCGGGCCGAGACAATCGATGCAGTGTCGGTCACGGGAGGCCATCTGGGAGCAGGTCTCGGGGTGGTCGAGCTGACCGTGGCGCTCCACTATCTCTTCGATACGCCCGACGACCGGATCATCTGGGATGTTGGCCATCAAGTGTATCCCCACAAGATTCTGACCGGTCGTCGAGACCGGATCCGCACCTTGCGCAAGGGCGGTGGTCTGTCAGGATTCACGAAACGCTCGGAGAGCGAGTACGATCCGTTCGGCGCGGCGCACGCGTCAACGTCGATATCGGCGGCCCTCGGCTTCTCCGTTGCCCGCGACCTCCAGGAGCGGTCGAACAGGGTGGTCGCCGTCATCGGCGACGGCGCCATGACCGGGGGCATGGCCTTCGAGGGCCTCAACAATGCCGGTGTGATCGCCAGGAAGCTGATCGTCATCCTGAATGACAACGACATGTCGATTGCACCGCCCGTCGGCGCGCTGTCGGCTTACCTGTCGCGTCTCATTTCGTCGAAGTCCTACCGGTCCCTGCGCGACCTCGGCCTGCAGGTTTCGGAGCGGTTTCCCGATACTGTCAGGAAAACCGCGCACAGGGCGGAAAGCTATGTCCGGGGGATTTTGACCGGAGGCACGCTGTTCGAGGAACTCGGCTTCTTCTATGTCGGGCCCATAGACGGTCACAACCTGGACCACCTGATCCCCGTCCTGCGCAATGTTCGCGACGATACAGCCGAGGGACCGGTCCTCATTCATGCGGTCACCCGAAAGGGGAAGGGCTACGCACCGGCAGAAGGATCGAGCGACAGGTATCACGGGGTTGGCAAGTTCGATGTGGCGACGGGCAAGATTGCCAAGAGCACCAGCAACAAGCCAAGCTGGACCGGGGTGTTCGCCGACAGCCTGATCGAACAGGCGCGGCGCGACGATTCGATCGTGGCGATCACGGCGGCCATGCCATCGGGAACCGGCATTGACCGCTTTGGCGACGTATTTCCCGAACGCACGTTTGATGTCGGACTGGCCGAACAGCACGCGGTCACCTTTGCAGCGGGTCTGGCGGCCGAAGGCATGAAGCCATTCGCGGCCATCTACTCGACCTTTCTCCAGCGGGCGTTCGACCAGATCGTCCACGACGTTGCCATCCAGAGCCTGCCGGTACGCTTTGCCATGGACCGCGCCGGATTTGTCGGCGCGGACGGACAGACCCACTGCGGCGCCTTCGACATCGCCTACATGGGCTGTCTTCCGGGCATGGTCGTCATGGCGCCTGCTGACGAGGCGGAGCTGGTCCACATGGTGGCGACGGCCGTGGCCATCGACGACCGTCCGAGCGCCTTTCGCTATCCACGCGGCTCAGGGGTCGGAGTACCTCTGCCGGAACAGGGCCAACCTCTCGAACTCGGGCGTGGCCGGATCATGCGCGAAGGCACGCGCGTCGCGCTCCTTTCCTATGGTGCGCGGCTGCAGGACGCGCTGGAAGCGGCGGTGATGCTGGATGCCAGTGGTCTTTCGACGACCGTTGCCGATGCCCGTTTTGCCAAGCCAGTCGATGGCGAACTGATCATGCGCCTGGCGACCAACCACGAGGTTCTCCTGACGGTTGAGGAGGGTTCGATCGGCGGCTTCGCTTCCCAGGTCATGCACGTCCTTGCCGGCGCAGGTCTCTTTGATTCCGGTCTGATTTTCAGGCCGGTGATCATGCCCGATGCTTTCCTTGACCAGGATGCGCCCGAGATTCAGGTACGCCAGGCGGGGCTCGATGCATCGGCAATTGTCTCGACGGTCCTCGCTGCCGTGGGTCTGGAGGAGCACCAGCAGGCGAGGGGCAGTTCATGAGTCTCGTACCCTGAATGCCGAGACCGTCGTGACCGACGACCCGTGGGATCATGTCAACGGTATCATCGCACGTTCCGGCACCTCGTTCCTTTGGAGCATGAAGGTGATTTCGCCGGCGCGCCGGCGCGCCATGTATGCGATCTATGCCTTCTGTCGGGAAGTCGACGACATTGCGGACACTCCGGGCGACGTGGCATCCAGGAAGGCCGCTCTCGACGCATGGCGCGAGGAGATCGGTCGCCTCTATGGCGGCTCTCCCACCATGCCAACCGCTCGTGCGCTCGATCAGGCCGTCAGGCGCTTTGAACTCCCCAGGGAAGAGTTCCTGGCGATCATCGACGGCATGGAAACGGATGTTGCCCCGGGAGTGGAAATGGCAGCCACCGAAGACCTCTTCGCCTACTGCCGCCGCGTGGCGGGAGCAGTCGGTGTGCTCATCATCCATGTCTTCGGTATTACCGGACACCCCGGGCCGGTCATGGCACAGACCATGGGAAACGCGTTCCAGATCACGAACATCCTGCGTGACCTTGAGGACGACGCGAAGGAAGGAAGACTGTATGTTCCGAGGGATATCCTGGCGAAGCACGGCATCGGGGCTGCCTCTCCGGGCGAGGTCCTGATGCATCCGGCCTTTGCTGGCGTCTGCTCCGAACTGGCGTCGATGGCACGGCGCCACTATGCGGAAGCGGACCGGCTTCTGGGCGAGATCGGCCGGAGGCGCATCAGGCCGATTGTGGCAATGATGAAGGTCTACAGCGAGATCCTCGATCTCCTGGAGCAGCGGGGTTGGAATCGGCTTGATGTCCCGGTAAAGCCGCCCAAGGCGCGTCTGGTATGGCTTGCACTCAGATACGGAATCCTTTGAAGGCCAGGCGCTGTGCCCGTGATCCATATTGTCGGTGCCGGTCTCGCGGGTCTGTCGGCTGCCGTTTCCCTGGCGGGCAGAGGGAAACGGGTGGTGCTTCACGAGGCAGCCGCACAGGCCGGAGGACGATGCCGGTCTCTTGTTGATTCCCGGCTCAAGTGCCGGATTGACAACGGCAATCACCTCTTGATGAGCGGCAACCGTCACGCCCTCCAGTACCTCGATGCCATCGGCGCGGCCGATCAGGTCAGGGGGCCGGTCCCGGCCGCATATCCATTCGTCGACGTGGGTGATGCACGGCAGTGGACCGTACGGCCGGGCAGGGGGCCGATACCGTGGTGGATTCTCGATCCACGACGCCGTGTTCCACTGACCACGCCGGCCCAGTATCTCTCCGCACTTTCTGTCATCACCGCCGGGGCAAGCCGGACAGTGGGAGAGTGTGTGGGACAATCGGGAAGGCTCGTGACGTGTTTCTGGGAACCCATGACCGTGGCTGTTCTCAACACGCCGCTCGCGGAAGCTTCGGCGGGATTGTTGCGCCAGGCACTCAGGAGGACGCTCATGAAGGGGGAGGCCTGGAGCCGTCCTCTCATCGCCGGGCAATCGCTCTCGGCAGCCTTCATCGATCCGGCCTTGGAATACCTCGCGCACAAGGGTGTCGACATCAGGTTGTCCAGCCGTCTGTGCGGTCTGCAGACGACAGCCGGCAGGGTGGAAAGGCTGGACTTTACCTCGACCAGCGATACGCTGGTTCAAGGGGACAGCGTGATCCTTGCCCTGCCTCCGTCAATCGCCGGCGATCTCGTGGCGGGCCTTGAGGTTCCGCGCAAGCATCAGGGGATCGTCAATGTCCATTTTCGCCTGTCCGGTCCAGCTGTGCTTCCCGGTGGCCATCCCTTTGTCGGATTGATCGGAGGCATGGTCCAGTGGATTTTCTTGCGGGACCAGATTCTCTCCGTCACGGTCAGTGCGGCAAACGACATGATTCGCCGGCCATTGGACGATATCGCCATGACGGCCTGGCGTGACGTGGCTGCAGTTCTCGAAGCCGATCCGCACTCGCTGCCGCCCTGGCGTGTCATCAAGGAACGCCGGGCGACGATTTCGCAGGACCCCGACACCATCGCCATGCGTCCAGGAACCCGCACAATGTTCGACAACTTGTACTTGGCCGGTGACTGGACGGATACGGGCCTTCCGGCAACGATCGAGGGAGCCGTTCTCTCCGGCAAGCGTGCCGCCCGGGCCTGTGAGGAGGCATGACGTCCGGACGCAAGCGCGGTTCATCGCTTGAGGTCTTCCGTGTCTTCTTGATGCTGGGTCTCACCTCCTTCGGGGGACCTGTGGCCCACCTTGGCTACTTTCGCGAGGCCTTTGTCGTTCGGCTTCAATGGATGAGCGACAGGGCCTATGGCGATATCGTCGCCCTGGGGCAACTCCTTCCCGGTCCCGCCTCGAGTCAGGTCGGCATGGCGATCGGGCTCTTGCGCGCCGGTTATGGCGGACTGATTGCGGCGTGGCTTGCATTCACGCTCCCGTCAGCGCTCATTCTCATCGCGTTCGCCTTTGGCGCGGGCGAACTCGAAGCGGCTCTGGGTGCCGGCTGGATCCATGGATTGAAGGCCGCCGCGGTTGCGGTTGTCGCCCACGCGCTCATCGGCATGGCGCGCAGCCTGGCGCCGGATCGCAAGCGGGCCACGATTGCGGTCGCCGGCATGATTGGCGCCATGCTGATTCCATTCACCGCCGGGCAGCTGATGGTCATCGTCGCGGGGGGGCTTGCCGGTCTCGTCTGGTTGAGGGATGAGCCGGTACCGGATGGGGAAGGGCCGATGGAGGTTCCCGTCGGCCGGCCAACTGCCATCCTGGCCCTGCTCGTCTTCTTCTTTCTTCTGGTGGCTCTTCCGGTGGTGTCCCGCCTCGTCGGTGATGGCCCATGGCCTCTCATCGATGCGTTCTATCGCGCGGGTTCGATGGTGTTCGGCGGCGGCCATGTCGTCCTGCCCCTTCTCGAGGCCGAGGTTGTCGACACCGGCATGGTCGACCGCGAGACCTTCCTCGCCGGATACGGCGCGGCGCAGGCGGTCCCCGGACCGTTGTTCACCTTCGCCGCCTACCTTGGCGCCGTGATGGAGACGCCACCCTCGGCGCTGGCGGCACTGATGGCGCTGGTGGCAATTTTCGTTCCCTCGGCCCTTCTCATTGTCGGCGGCCTGCACTTTCAGGGGCTCTTGCGCCGTGCGCCTCCGGCCCGGCGCGCCTTTGCCGGCGTCAACGCCGCGGTCGTGGGACTCCTTGCCGCCGTGTTCCATGACCCGATCCTCTCGGCCGGTCTCATCTCAGTCCACGCGACCGCCATCGCAGCAGCCTCCTTCGTGGCGCTCGCGGCATGGAAGGCGCCCGCCTGGGCGGTTGTGCTGCTCGCAGGTGTCGCCGGTTTCGTCGTTCTGTGAGAAGGGATGCTCCGTGTCCCCCATGATCCCGACACGTACCTGATGTCAGTACCAGGCATCCTCCATCGATGCTTTGCGCCGGGTGACGAAGTCGCCGAGGGCCTCTGCAACCGCATCATCGATCGATGGCGCCTCGAAGGAATCAAGCATCCCTTTCCACACGGCGTTGGCCCGTTCCTCCACACGCCGTGATCCGTCACCGGACCAGGCTTCCCAGGGGCCGGGTTCCGGTATCCCGGGCATGAAGTTCGCGCTTCGGTACTGGCGCAGTGTGTGGGCCGTCGCAAGGTGGTTCTGACCCGGGGCCGCCTCGAGATAGGCGTCGGCTGCCAGGCCTTCGGGTTCGGCGCGGAATCCCTGGAGCATGCGGAGCATCATGCCGCAGTGATCGGCATCCATCACGAACTTCTCATAAGACATCGTGAGCCCGGCCTCGAGCCATCCTGCGGCATGCCAGACCTGGTGGGCGCCGGAGATCATTGTGGCCCACATGGCACTGGTGCTGTCCTGCATCGCCTGTCCGTCAGGCGTGTTGGAAGCCGTGATCTGGCCGCCGCCGGAGCGCACGGGAACGCGAAGCCTGCGGCCGAGCTGTGCCAGGGCGAATGTCACGAGGTTGGCCTCGGGTGTGCCGAAGGTCAGGGCGCCTGACTTCAGGTTCATGGTGGCGTGGAAACTTCCGAAAACACAGGGGCAGCCCGAGCGGACAAGCTGGGCGAGCGCGATTCCCGCCATGCCCTCTGCCAGCGTCTGGGCACAGATCGCCGCAGGAGTGAGCGGGCCCATGGCGCCGCCGATGACCGACGGAGAGACCGCGACACACTGGTTGGCCTCGGCGTAGACCCTGAGAGCCCCCGACATGCTGGCGTCGTAGACCAGCGGGGAATTGACATTGATGTTGGCCTGGATGACGGCGTTCTCCTCCATCACCTGCGAAGAGAAGACGATGCGGGCCATGTCGATCGAATCACGCGCACGCTGAGGCGTGGTTACCGCCCCCATGAAGGGTTTATCGGAGAGCGTGAGGAGGGCCAGCGTCATGTCGAGATGGCGTTTGTTGACAGGGATGTCGACAGGTTCGCACACGGTGCCGCCGGAATGACCAAGCCACGGCGTCATGAACGTGAGACGGACGAAGTTCCTGAAGTCCTCGAGCGAGGCATAGCGCCGTCCGCGGTCAAGATCGGTGACGAAGGGGGAGCCGTAGCCTGGCATCAGCACCACGTGATCGCCGCCCAGCATGACATGTCGCTGCGGATTGCGTGCATGAAGCACGAAGGTCTCCGGTGCAGACGCGCACAGTGCGCGCGCCTGACCCGGCTCCATCCTGACACGCTGGTTCCGGACGCGCGCTCCGGCCGACCGGAAGAGTGCCAGGGCAACGTCATCCCCGCGAAAGTCAACGCCGATGGTGTCGAGGATCCAGTCCGCCTGTCTCTCGATGGCTTCGAGTACGTCCTCGCCAAAGGGTTCAAAGGCGGGTATGCGCCGCCGCGCCGGCGTCACCACAGCCGTGGTCACGAAGGGTGTCCTGCCACGCCGCCCGGAACGCCGCCTTTCACCTGCTGTCGTCATGTCCTGTCCGCCATGGATGCACCCAACGCCAGTGTCCACCCATTCGGATGTTCCTGCCAAACCCACGCTTCAGGAAATGGGCATGACGAGCGAACCGGCGTCCTGACCATCCAGGTTCCGCGATCCTTGCCGGAAGGTTCCCGCAGTCGTCTGAGTGACCTGTCGTGGCAGGGCCGTGCCGGCAGCGAGCGTGATGGTGATGACCCAATGGAGTTCCGCACAAGGTGACCTGGCATCTTGGGACGCAGCCCGGTTACGGCGATCTGACCGGCGAAACGGAGATCAGGATGGGCCGGTGGTCGGAGCCGATGTCTGGACCGGTTTCGATGTCGAGGATGCGCAGGTTTCGGCTGACAAAGGCGTGATCAATCGGGATGCCGGCGAGACCGAACCAGGCGGGCCAGGTAGCCCGGGTGTTGAAACCGGTCAGGTCGTTGTCCGAGACGAACGCGCGCAGACCCGCCGACCACGGGGTAGCGTTGAAGTCCCCCACCACGAGTTTGGGCACATCGGTGTCGACCAGAATGTCACCCGCGATGGCGAACTGCTCGTTGCGCCGGGCGAGACGCTGCGGCGTTATCGGCGGGAACGGATGCAATCCGGTGACGTGAAGCGTACCGGCGGGGGTTTCCACTCCCACCGTCACGATGATCGGAGCCGACGCCGGAGGTGTGTCCTTCACGAGTTCGGTGACGGCCTCGCCCGAGATCGGGTAGCGGCTGTAGATGACCATGCCGTAGGGATGCCAGCGAGGCTGCAGCACTTGGAAGGGGTAGTTCCCCATGGCCTCGGCCACCTGCTGGACATGACCAGGCGAGAATTCCGTCGCCACGACAACGTCGGGATCGCTGCTCTCGATCCAAGCGACGAACTTGTCGGTGTCGTCGTTGACAATGAGGATGTTGGCAAAGACGACGCGGACGGCAGCATCACCGTTCCGACTGGCGCTCCTCGCTTCCGCCTGTGCGGAGTCCATTTCCGTTCGAGCGACGTCCGCGCCCAGCACGACGGCGAGCGCCACGAGCGAGCCGGCGAGGAGAAGGAAGCGCACGGCAAACGCCATTGCGGCGCAGATCAACGTCCCCAGGACAATGTGAGGACGCCAACTCGCCGCGAGTTCCCCGATGAATCCATCCAGTCCAACCATCGGCGCCGCACACGCCGCACCGACGGCCAGCGCGCCAAGTCCGATCCCCCGCACGGGCGGACCCGGCCATCCACGTTTGCGCGTCATCCGACACCCTTGCGTTGCCGCGAAGTTCATGCCGGCCGAACCCGGCAGACAGATGGCGGCGTGTCGGAGGGAACCGGGGCTGCCTTGCGTGGTTCACGGGCGGGCCTGGGTCATGGTCGCAAGTTCTCCCGCATCAGCGCATACGCGCATTGAAGACAGCATGACGTTGAAGGTCTGCTATCGTAAGGTGAAGGGGAGTCGGCAGCGCCTCTGTCGGCAGAAGGGATACAGGTGATGATCAAGCCGGTATCGGGAATGCCGCGCCGATCGGCACTGGCGACGGGAGCCGGTGGCGTCGTGGCAGCACTGGTGCCGTCGGCACTTCTGGCTGAAGCCGACCTGAAGTTCTTCCGCATTGCAACCGGCGGCACAGCCGGGACCTTCTATCCGGTGGGCGCACTGGTGGCCACGGTGATTTCCGGTCCACCGGGCGTGCCGGATTGCGAAGAGGATGGTGGCAGCTGTGTTCCCGGACTTCTGGCGACTGCCCTGTCGTCGGAAGGCGCTGTCGAGAACGTCGGATCGGTCGTCTCGGGCGATGTGGAATCGGGATTCTCCCAGTCGGATGTCGTCTATTGGGCCTACACCGGGACCGGCATCTTCGCCGGCAGCGACCCGCGGCGGAAGCTGCGATTGATCGGCAGCCTCTATCCCGAGGTCATCCACATCGTCGTCAGGCGTGATGCCGGCATCACCTCTGTTCCGGACCTGGCCGGCAAGCGGATATCACTGGATGTCGAGGGATCGGGAACGCTGGTCGCCGCGCGAATCATCCTCGATTCCTACGGTCTCAGCGACGTCGATCTCGATGTCCGCTACATCAAGCACGGCCCGGCCGTCTCCATGATGAGAGCGGATGAACTCGATGGACTCTTCGTCATTGCCGGATATCCCGCCAATTCCGTGTTCGACCTTGTCGAGGAAGGGATCGCGGATCTCCTGCCGATACCCGCGGAACATGCGCTTGGCCTTCTCGTCGATCACCCCTTCTTTTCCCTGTCTGTCGTTCCGGAAGGGTCCTATCCCGGTCTCTCCCATGTCACCACGCTGGCGATCGGAGTTCAGTGGATCGTGACACAAGCCGCGCCCGAGGATCTGGTCTATCAGATCACGCGGGCGCTGTGGCACCCCAACAACAGGGAGGAACTTGCCTCCGGGCATCCCGCGGCGCGCCAGATGAAACTCTCCAATGCACTGCTTGGCGCCGCCGTGCCGTTGCATCCCGGCGCGGCCGCCTTCTACATCGAAGCCGGACTCGATCTTTCGGATGTCGCGGTCGCGGAATCTCTTCCCGTTCAGTAGCCGCGGTCGAGGTCCACGATATTGATGAAGGGCTCGCCGGTGTGCAGCCGCCGGCAGTTCTCGGCAATCTGGGGAGCGCTGGTTTCCGGCACTGTCAGGGCCGCGATGTGCGGAAAGGTCAGGATCTTCGGGTGATACCAGAACGGGTGGTCGTCAGGCATGGGTTCCTGGCGCTGGACATCGAGCGCGGCCCCGGCGAGACGGCCATCATCGATCGCCCGAACGAGGTCCTCTTCCACGACATGGCCACCGCGTGCCGCGTTGATGAGAAAGGCACCCTTCTTCATCCAGGACATGGTGCGGGCATTCAGGATGCCTTCGGTTTCCCTGGTGAGCGGCAGCAGGCAGATCACGACGTCACAGGGGGCAAGAAATCTCTCAAGGGCCTCAAGCCCCGACTGGCAGGTCACGCCATCGATGTGACGCGGTGACCTGCTCCATCCCATGACCTGGTAGCCCATGCCCCCGATGACGCGGGCACAGTCGCCGCCCAGCACACCGAGTCCCAGGATGCCCACCGTGACATCACGCGGCAGCGGAACCTCGAGCTCCTCGTAGCGCCGCTCCCGGTGGAGCCGGCGGTAGTCTTCCATCCGGCGCAGGTGGTCGAGCATCACCATCAGGCACCAGCAGGTCATCTGCGCGGTCATGGCTGGATCCACAATGCGTGTGAGCACCACGCCGTCGGGAACGAGATGACGGAACGCCATGACATGGTCGACGCCGGCACCAAGGGACATGACGAGCCGGAGGCGGGGAAAGCGCGCCAGATCGTCAAGAGGGTGGTTCCAGACCAGCGCCGCATCGATGTCCTCGGACGAGCCGCTGTCAGGGTGAATGCGAAAGTCGAGTCCGGGCGCATGGGGCGCGAGGCATGCCTGCCACACCGGACCGTCGCTGCGTCCGCTCATGTAGAGAAGTGCCATTGTGCTTCCTCCGGGAACTGGTCGACCATGGATCAGGACAGCGGGTCCGTTCCGGACAGCGGCCATGTCCCTCCAGTGTCGCTGACCGCAGCCATCAGGGCGCGGGTGTAGTCGGATTTCGGCGTTTCGAAGATGTCGCGAGCGCTTCCCGATTCGACCACGCGTCCTGCCTTCATCACCAGGACATGGTGGCTCATCGCACGCACCACCCTGAGGTCGTGACTGATGAAGAGATAGGCGAGATCGTGGTCGTTCTGAAGCTGGCGCAGCAACGTGATGATCTGGGACTGCACCGACATGTCGAGAGCGCTTGTCGGTTCGTCGAGGACGACGACCTTCGGTTTGAGGATCATGGCGCGGGCGATGGCGATGCGCTGGCGCTGGCCACCGGAGAACTCGTGAGGATAACGATCCATCATGGCGGGCTCGAGACCGACCTCCTGGAGGGCTTCGGCAACCAGGTCGCGGCGGTCTGCCGGACTCTCCCCGATGCCATGGACCTTCAGCCCTTCCTCGATGATGCCGGCCACCGACATGCGTGGCGACAGCGAGCCGAAGGGATCCTGGAAGATGACCTGCAGTTCCCGGCGCAATGGTCTGAGATCCCGGAAACCCAGCCCCTGCAGACTGCGATCTTCGTACCTGATGTCGCCTTCACTGGCGATCAGCCGCAGGATGGCCATGCCGAGCGTCGACTTTCCGGATCCCGATTCGCCGACAATGCCGATGGTCTCGCGGCCGCGAACGGCGAGGTCGATGCCATCGACAGCCCTGACATGGCTGGTCGATCTCCTGAACAGACCGGCGCGCACCGGGAACCAGACCTTCAGGGAGCGCGCTTCGAGACGCCTTGCACTGTCATGTGGAACCGGCTTCGGCCTGCCACGGGGTTGTGAGGTGAGAAGATGTTGCGTCGAGGCATGCTGTGGCCGGGTGAAGACATCGCTGACGGTTCCCGATTCGACGATCCGTCCACCATCCATCACCGCCACCTGGTCGGCAAACCGGTGAACGATGGAGAGGTTGTGGGTAATGAAGAGAACGGCCATCGACAGTCGTCGCTGCAGGGAGCCGAGGAGTTCGAGAATGCGGGCTTCCACCGTGACATCGAGGGCCGTTGTCGGTTCATCGGCGATCAGGAGATCCGGATCGCAGGCCAATGCCATGGCGATCATCACGCGCTGGCGCTGGCCTCCCGAAAGCGTGTGGGGGTAGTCATGAATCCGGTCCGCCAGATCACCCAGTCCGACGAGGTCCATGAGTTCGCGCACCCGTCTTGCGGCTGCTTGCGCCGTCATGCCCTGGTGAACCACCAGGGGTTCGGCGATCTGTCGGGAAATGGAATGGAGCGGGTTGAGGGAGGTCATCGGCTCCTGGAAGATCATGGAGATCCGGTTGCCGCGCACCTTGCGCAGGTCGCGTTCCGGCATGCGGGTGAGATTCTTGCCCTGGAAAATGACCTCACCGGAAGAATGCCCGGCGGCGACAAGGCGAAGAATGGAAAGGGCCGTGACCGACTTGCCGGATCCGGACTCGCCGACGAGAGCAAGGGTCTGCGACGGGGCCATGGAGAAACTCACGTTCCTGACGGCTTCGATGGTGCGATTATCCACCTTGAAGCGAACCGAGAGATCGCGGACATCAAGGAGTGTCATGACGGCAGCTTCCGGGGATCGAAGGCATCGCGTACGGCTTCTCCGGTGAAGGTGAGGAGAGAGAGCATCAGTGCGACGACGGCAAATCCCGTCAGCCCGAGCCACGGCGCCTGAAGGTTGTTGCGTCCCTGGTTCAGCAGCTCTCCAAGCGAAGGCGAGCCCGGCGGCAGGCCGAATCCGAGAAAGTCGAGAGCGGTGAGTGTGGTGATCGAACCATTGAGGATGAAGGGCAGGAAGGTCAGGGTCGACACCATGGCATTGGGCAGCACATGGCGAACCATGATGACGCTGTCCGCCACCCCCAGTGCCCGCGCCGCCTTGACGTAGTCGAAGTTTCTGGTGCGCAGGAATTCCGCCCGTACCAGGCCCACGAGAGCTGTCCATGAGAACAGGACCAGGAGACCAAGAAGGGTCCAGAATCCAGGAACGATGACGCTCGCCAGAATGATGAGGATGTAGAGCACCGGTATGCCGCCCCATACCTCGAGGGCGCGTTGCGCCAGAAGGTCGATCCAGCCTCCGTAGTAGCCTTGAACGGCACCGGCGGCGATGCCGATGACGGACGAAACGAGCGTCAGGGCGAGACCGAAGAGGACCGAGAGACGGAAGGCGTAGATGACCCGTGCCGCGACGTCGCGGCCCTGATCGTCCGTTCCCAGCCAGTTTTCGGTTGTCGGAGAGGAGGGCGCCGGACTTGGAAGGTCGTAGTTGATGGTGCGGTAGTCGTAGGCGATGAGCGGCCAGACGATCCACCCGCCTCCAGCATGGATGAGATCCTTGACGAAGGGATCGCGATAGTCTGCCTCCGTCTCGAAGTCGCCACCGAAGGCCGTTTCGGGATAGACCGTCAGCACTGGCACGTGGAGAGCACCGTCAAACCAGACCGCCAGCGGCCGGTCATTGGCAATCAACTCTGCCGGCAGTGTAAAGGCGAAAAGGATGAGGAAGATGTGGAACGACCAGTAGCCGCGCTTGTTGGCCCGGAAGTTGGCTACGCGCCGCCGCGTGATGGGATCCAGCCTGTGGCTGCTGAACCTCATCCGACATCCCGGCTTTCGAAGTCGATGCGCGGGTCGACGATGACGTACATCAGGTCGCCGACGAGATTCATGAGGAGACCCAAGAGGGTGAATATGTAGAGAGTCGCGAACATGACCGGATAGTCCCGGTCAATGGCCGCCTCGTAGCCGAGCAGGCCGAGGCCGTCGAGCGAGAAGATGATCTCGATGAGAAGTGCGCCCGTGAAGAGGATGCCGATGATGGCCCCGGGAAAGCCGGCAATGATGATCAGCATGCCGTTGCGGAACACATGGCCGTAAAGGACTCGCCGCTCGCTCAGCCCCTTGGCGCGTGCTGTCGTGACGTATTGACTCCGGATCTGGTCGATGAAGGAGTTCTTGGTGAGCATTGTCAGTGTGGCGAAGCTGCCGATGATAAGGGCCGTCAGGGGCAGTGCCAGGTGCCAGAAGTAGTCCGCTATCTGGCCCAGGGTGCTCATGTTCTCGAAACCCGGGGAAACGAGACCGCGCAGCGGAAAGAGCTTCCAGTAGGAGCCACCGGCGAACAGCACCACGAGAAGGATCGCGAACAGGAAACCCGGGATGGCGTATCCCAGGACAATGGTGCCGCTTGTCCACACGTCGAAGGCGCTGCCGTCACGCCTCGCCTTGGCGATTCCCAGAGGGATGGAGACGATGTAGACGACAAGCGTCGTCCAGAGACCCAGGGAAACAGAGACGGGCATCTTCTCGACAATGAGATCGACGACGCGCCGGCTCCGGAAGGCGCTCTCCCCGAAGTCGAAGGTAAGATAGTTCTCCATCATCAACAGGAAACGTTCGACCGGCGGCTTGTCGAGGCCATACATCCTTTCGAGTTTCTCGACGAAACCGTCCGGCAGTCCCTGGGCCCCTCGGTAGAGCGATTCACCTGCGGTCTGGACGTCACTGCCGGAGCCTGCGACCCTTGCCGTGGCGCCGACAGCCGTGCCTTCGAGTTCGGCGAGGATACGTTCGACAGGCCCGCCCGGCACGAACTGCACGATGACGAAGTTGACCATCATGATGGCCAACAGCGTCGGGGCTATGAACAGCAGGCGCCGTACAATGTAGGCGAACATGACGCTGCCTTCGCTCAGTCGTTCTGCGCTCCGGTCCGCGCCTTGAGGGCCGCATCCCTCCCGGCATCGATCCACCAGGTGTCGAGAACGATGCCGTCGTCGGATACGATGTCGGGTTGCCCGAACCTGTCCCACCAGGCCACCCGGTCGTACGTGATGTGCCAGTTGGGAATGACATAGTGGCCGTGGCGCAGCACCCGGTCGAGAACCCGCGCTGCCGTCACGAGTTCCGCACGGGTGCCGGCATAGATGAGCTCCTCGATGAGGGCATCGATCGCCGGACTCCTGATGCCCGCAAGGTTGTCGCTCCCGGGGATGTCGGCGGATGCCGAGCCCCAGTAGTTTCTCTGTTCATTGCCCGGTGAGCGCGACTGGCCAAACCCGGTCACCACCATGTCGAAGTTGAAGTTGTCGAGGCGTTCCTTGTACTGGGCGGCATCGATGGACCGGATCTCCAGGCGGGCTCCGAGGCGTTCGAGCTGGGCACGCAACGGCTGGAGAATGCGTTCGAATGCGGGCTGGACCATGAGGAACTCGATTTCCATGGGTGTGCCGGCGGGACCGGTCAACACGCCGTCCTCAACCGTCCACCCAGCCTCCGCGAGCAGCGCCTTTGCCTTGCGCAGATTGGTTCTGTTGTTGCCCGACCCGTCGGTGACCGGCGGTACGGCGACCTCGCCGAAGACGTCGTCCGGAAGGTCCTCGCCAAGGCGTTCCAGCAGGGCGCGTTCGGCATCATCCGGGGCGCCGCTGGCAGCAAGCTCCGAATTGGAAAAATAGCTCACCGACCGCACATACTGACCATAGAAGAGATTCTGGTTGGCCCATTCGAAATCGAAGGCCAAAGCGAGTGCCTGGCGGACCCTCGGATCGGCGAACTTCTCGCGGCGAAGGTTGAAGACGAACCCCTGCATGCCCTGGGGACGGCTGTGTGCGACCTTCTCGACGATGACCAGACCGTCGTCGAAGTTGCTGCCGCTGTAGGACGTTGCCCAGCGCTTGGAGTTGTTCTCCGAACGGAAGTCGTACTCGTTCGCCTTGAAGGCTTCCATGGCGATGTCGAGATCGAGATACTCGTCGTAACGAATCCGGTCGAAGTTGTAGAAGCCGGCGTTGACCGGAAGATCGGCCCCCCAGTAACTCTCATCGCGCTCGTAGGTGATGGAGCGACCCGGGTTGACATCGACGACCCTGTAGGGTCCGCTCCCCATGGGGAATTCGAGGCTGGCTTCCTCGAAATCCCGTCCCTCGTACCAGTGGCGCGGCAGCACCGGAAGTTCACCCAGAATCAGCGGCAGTTCGACATTCCCTGGTCCATCGAACGTGAAGCGAACCCAGCCGCCGTCCTCCACGACCGCTTCGGTGACGTTGGCATAGTAGGCAGCATAGAGCGGCAGACCGCTCTCGCGCAGGGTTTCGAGACTCCAGACCACATCGTCCGCCGTGACCGATGTGCCATCGTGCCAGCGTGCTTCGGGGCGCAGGTGGAAAGCGACCCAGGAGTGGTCCTGCGGAAGCCGCACGCGGTCGGCCAGCAGTCCGTAGGCCGCGGTCGGCTCGTCATTCGAGGCTTTCAGCAGGGTGTCGTAGAGCCTTGAGAGACCGGCCGCCTTGCGCCCCCTGAGGCTGTAGGCGTTGAGGGTGTCGAAGCCGCCGAAGCCGAAGAAGCGAGCCTCGCCGCCCTTTGGTGCGTCAGGATTGACGTAGTCGAAGTGACGGAAGGTCTCGTCGTACTTGAGGTCGCCGTACCGCGAGATTCCGTGGGTTTCCCGAACCGTTTCGGCCAGCGCGGACCCCACTGTCAGCACCAGGACAGCAAGAATGGACACGAGACGCATGGCCGACACTCCACAGGACGAAAGGGACGGGGAGTATGGCACGCCGTCATGTCCCGATGAAGGCAAGCAGTTGAACCACATCTCTCCTTCGACTCCGGTGCTGGGAGCGGCCTCTCCCGGTCGGATGATGCAAATGAAACCCCCCTCACATTCCATGAAGGCGTTCTGATTCCCCGGGGGTTCCTGATTCACAATGCTCAGCCTTTCCGGCGTGCTCCCATGTTCCGCTTCGGTCTTCACTGTTGTCATGTTTCCCGAGGGCTTGCGCGTGGGAGAGTCTGGCCCGGTAGCAACCGGGCTTCCATCCTCTTCCCCCGACGGCACAACTCGACTGTCGGCTAAACCGAAGGGAACCGACCCCCAGTAGAGGCATACACAGTTGTCTCGAACGTCATCGCATTCAAAATGTTGTGCCTGAGCGCGGCTGGAACTTCGGGTTAATCGCCGTTTTGGTCCACAAGGCACGGCTTTCCTTGAAGGACTGCTTGATGAGCGAGTGCCTGTCGTCCACAAGAAGGCAACTTCGTACGCCACCGGGTCTGGCATTCCGAATTCACCACCTGGCAGAAGGTCTGGCAGACCGGTGCCGATGCTCTCTTCAGCCGCCTATGACCGCCTGGCGTGCGCACATGCCGCCGTCGATGGTCAGTACGACCCCACTGATGAAACGCGCCCGGGGGCTGGCGAGAAAGACGATGGCATCGGCCATGTCCGCGGAGACCGGAAGTGACCCGCCAGGCATGCCGGACATCAGCTCGCGCCACCTGTCGCTGTCACCGAATCTCTTCAGGGCATGATGCTTTAGAGCCATGATGCCGCGGTCGTTTTCCATGTCGCCTGGACTGATTCCAAGCACCCGGATTCCATCGTCGAGGCTTGTTCCACCGAGCGCGCGGGTCAGTGTGACAAGCGCACCATTGGCCGTCACCCCTGCGGCGTAGCCGGACGGCTTCTGGTCGCCCGCCGTGCCGATGTTGTTGACGATGACACCGCGGCCGCGCGCCTTCATTTCAGCGTACATGGCGCGGATCATGGTGATGTAGCCGAAGAGCTTGAGATCCCAGGCGGTACGCCAGGTTTCGTCGTCAACATCGAGTAACGTGCCGAGGGGAATGGCGCCGGCATTGTTCACCAGAATGTCGGCGTCGGCACAGGCATGCGCCACCGCGAGTATCTGCTCCCCGCTCGAGAGATCCGCGACGTGAATGTCGACGGCCACCGGAAACTCGCTCCGGATGGCATTCCTGGCGCGTTCCAGATCCTCTCTTGTCCTCGAGACCAGGTGGAGGTCCGTTCCTTCCGATGCAAAGACACGTGCCGTGGCATAGCCGATGCCGCGCGATCCGCCGGTGATCAGGACCGTCTTGCCACCAAGTCCCAGATCCATCACCGGAAGCCGTCCGTGGCGCCCACGAGTTCGTGAACGTTGCCCGGTTCGAGGGCCGTGTGCCCCGTATCGGGCACCAGGCGAAAATCGGCTTCGGGCCAGGCGCGGTGAAGGTCCCACGCCGTTCTTGCGGGCGTACAGATGTCGTATCGTCCCTGGACGATGACCGCGGGAATGTGACGGCACCGGTCGATGTTGCTGATCAGATGGCCGTCACGGGGGAAGAACCCGCGATTGACGAAGTAGTGGCATTCGATCCGGGCAAATGCCCTGGCGAAGTCGTCGCTGGCGAACCTCTTCTCGCGTCGCCGGTCAGGGTAGAGCGAAAGGATCGACCCCTCCCAGACACTCCATGCCCGCGCCGCCACGCTTTCCACATCGGAATCGCCGGACATCAGGAGCTCCATGTAGGATCCCATCATGTCGCCCCTTCCGGTTTCGGGAACGGGGGTAACGAAGTCCTCCCATGCCTCGGGGAAGATGTGGCTTGCCCCGTCCTGGTAGAGCCAAAGGAGTTCCGAGCGGCGCAGGGTGAAGATGCCGTAGAGAACGAGTTCACTGACACGCTCTGGATGGGTCTGGGCGTAGGCAAGCGCCAGCGCACTTCCCCAGGAACCGCCGAAGACAAGCCAGGAGGAGATTCCGAGGTGCCTGCGCAAGGCCTCCATGTCGTCAACCAGGTGCCAGGTGGTGTTGGCCTCGAGCGAGGCCCATGGCGTGGAGCGGCCACAGCCCCGCTGGTCAAAGAGGACGACCCGCCAGGCCTCGGGATCGAAGTACTGCCGGTAGTGCGGCCTGATTCCCCCACCCGGCCCGCCATGAAGGAACACAGCAGGTTTTCCCCGCGGGTTGCCGCACTCCTCGAAATGAAGCTCGTGGCCGTCCCCGACCGCCAGGCGGCCGGATCCAAAGGGCTCAATCGGCGGATAGAGGTGGCGAAGGGTTTCTGTATTTTCGCTTGCCATGCTCATGCGCCGCTTGCCTTCACGGAAGGCGCGGGAGCGGGTTTCCCGATCCAGGGGCCAGACCTTGCCGGATTCGCGATGACGCGAAGGCCGAAAGGTTCGCGGCGGTCGCGCGCTCCACGATAACCGGTCGGCGCTTCGCCTTGCAGGGTGTCCCCTGGACACCGTCGTCGCTGACATTCACGACGTGCAGCCCTTCTCCATCCCTCTTTGGGGCCATGGTGCACATGAGGTGTCGGTGACACAATCTCGGTCATTCACGGGCGATCTCTCGTTCAGGATGCGTCCGGGCGTGGCAGATGGCGTCTCCAGACGACGGGGAATCGGCCGCAATCAAGGCATGCGCCGTCGGCAAGGTCCGGCAGAACAGTAGGCACGGAAATCTCTCCTGGACGCCGGTGAAAACGCGCATCGTCTCCGGTCCACCGGGTCGAGAGCGCCCGGCGGCGATGATGCCCGGTGTTGCCAGGGGCGCCGTGAACGATCATGCCGTGAAACATGAGCGCGTCCCCGGGCTCCATGGGAAAGCGAAGGATTTCGTAGTGTTTGCGGTGTGATTCAATGTCCGGCAGGGGAGGGAGTCCGGCCCCTTCATAGAGGCGTCCGTCCTCGAAGTGATAGGGATTGAAAGCCTGCCAAGTGTGGGAGCCCCTGACGAACTCGACGGCAACGTCGCGGCTGACGGGATCGAGCGGCAGCCACAGGGAACAGACCTGGCGCCCGGCGACGGCCCAGTAGGGCTGGTCCTGATGCCACGGAGAGGGCTTGGTGGTTCCTGGCTCCTTGACCAGGAGATGATCGTCAAAGTAGTTGACCTTCGAGGAGCCCATGATGAGGCCGGCGTAGCCGGCGGCAGGCGACTCACACACGAAGCGCATGAACGCCGGCAGGCGATGGGCGAGTTCAACATCGCCGAAGAAGCGACCTTCCCTGGCATACTCCATGGCATGGGGCCCCGGGTTGGCCATGGCCTCGTCAACGGCCTCTTGGAGAAAGGTGATCCATGCCTCATCGAAGGCCCCGTGCAGCAGCACGACGCCGTCTTCCTCGAACACGGCACGGTCCTGATCAGTCACCTCACGCACACGTCACCTCCCGTTCCCGGTGAACTGGAAGTGCGCAGGCACCTGTTCGACCCGGAAAGGAAGGTCCCCGGGGTCGGTTTCGTCAAGCGAGCGCGCCGCCAGATGTCCACTGAAGACGGCCTCCGAAATCAGCCCCGGGGCGTGGCAATCCCCCACGGCAACGACATTTTGGATGGTGCCGGCCGCGCCGTTCTCCATGGCCCTGCCGAGGTCGTCGGCCAGCTCGGTCTGCGGGTGGCGCATCGTGACCAGAACGACGCTCGCCGCCTCCCGGATGGAGGGAGGCTCGCCGAACATGCCGGCAACGCTCACCGAGCCGTCCCGGATGGCCACGAGATTGTGGTTGAGGAGCACGTCGACACCACACGAGACCAGGCGACGATGAATGTCCGCCTGGTCGGTGGCGAAGCGGGTCCAGGGCGACACCATGGCACCGGTGCTCACGAGAAGCACCCGATGTCCATCACAGGCCAGTCTCTCTGCCAGGGCACCGCCAATGACGTAGGGGTCGTCGTCGAAGATCACCACAGGCGACTGGAGCCGGGCGTCACCGGGAACATCATCGGGGGACAGGACATGACCGCATTCGTGACCCTGGACGGGATCGATGTTGGTGCGCCCCACTCCGTCACGTCGCCAGAGCGATCCGGCGGCCACGATGACGTGTCCGAAGCCCCAGCCGGTCACGTCGGATGCGTTCAGCCTGCTGTTCCGGTACACCTCGACATTGTTCAGCCGGTCGATCTGGCCGATGCGCCAGTCCCGCACCCGGATCCACTCCTCAAGGCCCGGCAGGCGTGCCATCCGGTTGAGATGACCGCCGGGTTCCGGACCGGCTTCTGCCAGGGTCACCTCGTAGCCCCGCTCTCCGGCAGTCCGTGCCGCCTCCAGGCCGGCCGGACCGGCGCCAACCACCAGGACGCGTGCGCTGCTGCCCCGCCTGGGCAGCCGCTCGGGGTGCCATCCACGGCGCCACTCCTCCGACATGGTGGGATTCTGGGTGCAGCGTATGGGCACGGACATCATGTCGGAGGCCAGGCACACGTTGCAGCCGATACACTCGCGAATGTCGTCAATGCGGCCTTCCTCGATCTTGCGGGGCAGGAATGGATCGGCGATCGACGGTCGTGCCGCGCCGATGAAATCGACAACGCCACGTCTGACCATGGCCGCCATCGTGTCCGGGCTGGTGAAGCGGCCGACACCAACGACAGGTCTGGAGGTGAGTGCCTTGACAAAGGCCATGGACGATTCCTGCCAGCCCTCCTTGCGGAAACGGGAGGTCAGCATGTCGTTCGGCCCGCCGATGTTCACATCCCAGAGATCAGGAACTTCGGCCAGGCTCTCGACGACAGCCCGGCACTCCTCGTCTCCCAGGTGAACCGGTCCATCCTTTTCGTCGACGCCGAAGCGCAGGGCCACGGCACACCTTCCCTGAGCCTCTTCCATGACCTCCTCTAGGGTCTCGCGCAACAGGCGCAGACGATTCTCGAAACATCCTCCGTACTCGTCCGTTCGCCGGTTGATCCGCGGTGACAGGAAATCCGTGAAGACCGTGATGCCATGGCTGGCGTAGACGTAGACAAGGTCGAATCCTGCCTCCAGGGCACGTCTGACACCCTCGCGGTGCCAGCGCCGGATATTGCGAATGTCGTCGCGTGTCATGGCCCGGCCATGACCGGGAAAATCCTGGGGTGGCATCGGCCGGGCGGACGGCCCCATGGCCGTCAGCCGGCTGTAGGAATTGTGCGATGTGAGGCCTGCGTGGGCGAGTTCGCACCCGGCCAGTGCGCCGTGGCGATGGACGGCCTCGACCATCAGGGCGTGAACGCGCACGTCCTCCCGGCTCCACAGCCTCGTGCCCTGGGCCGCCGGAATATCCATCGAAGGGTGGACTGAACACCACTCGGTGTTCACCACCGCCCAACCGCCCTCGGCCTTCATGCCGCGCATGGCGGCCTGTCCGTGGGGAAACTGGATACCGGCGCCGTTGCAGTGGGGGACCTGGTAGAACCGGTTGCGCGCAATGACGGGGCCGATGCGTACCGGCTCGAAGAGAATGTCGTATCGCGGGTCGCGCGCCACGCTCGTCACACCTCCTTCTGGACCGGAACCCGGTCAGCGCCCCTTCCAGACCGGCTTGCGCTTTTCCTGGAAGGCACGGGGCCCCTCCTTGCGGTCCTCGCTGGGAATCATGATCTCGACCGTGCGGTACTGTCGCGCGTTGACCTTGTTGAGAGCGTCCTGGAATTTCTTGTCCTCAGCATCGCGCACGATTTCCTTGGTGGTCGCCTGGACGAGAGGTGGTCCGTCGGCAAGGAGCCGTGCCATTTTCCATGCTTCGTCCATGAGGTCCGCTGATGGCACCACGCGATTGACCAGACCCCAGCGGTGTGCCTCGGCGGCATCGAACCACCTTCCGGTGAGCAGGAGTTCCATGGCGATGTGATAGGGAATGCGCTTGGGCAAGGCGATGCAGGCCGCTGGTGCATAGGTGCCGACGGTGATTTCGGGGAGCGCGAAGGTGGCGTGTTCGGCTGCAATCAGGATGTCGGCGTCAAGGGCGACTTCGAGTCCGCCACCGCAACAGATGCCGTTGACCGCGCTGATGATGGGTTTGTTGAGATCGAGCAGGTCCTGCATGCCGCCAAACCCGCCAGGTCCGTAATCCTCCTCGAGCACCTCGAGTTCGGCCGAAGCGGCCTTGAGGTCCCAGCCGGCCGAGAAGAACTTCTCGCCGCCACCGGTCAGGATGGCCACCCTCAGGTCAGGATCGTCACGAAATCCGAGGAACACCTCTCCCATCCTGCGGCTGGTCGCAGTGTCGATGGCGTTGGCCGGAGGGCGATCAAGGGTGACGAGCAGCACGCCGTCCTCCCGGTGGACAGTCACACCCTGGCTGTCATTGTCTTCGGCAGGCAAGGTCATGGATTGCTCCCGCTGTTCCGACTCAACCAATCTCTCAGTTAACGCCTGAGCGCGTCCTCCTGCAAGGCGGCCGAGTCCTTCTTGACACACCCCATGACCGGACCATGATTTGCCGGCGGTCTGGCGAGGGGTTCACGATGACGGCACGCACCCACTGGCTTGCGCCTCTGCTGGCGCCCCGATCCATTGCCCTTGTCGGTGGGTCGCCGCGGCCCGGCTCCGTCGGAAACCTCATGGTGAAGAGCCTTCTGGCGGGTGGTTACCCTGGCAGTCTTGTCGTGGTGAATCCGAGGCATTCCGCCGTCGAAGGAATCGAGGCCAGGGCTTCCATGGCGGAGCTCCCGGGCCCGGTCGATCTAGCCGTCCTGTCGGTGGCCGCGCATCGCATGGAAGGGGTTTTCGATGAGGCGATCTGCGCCGGAATCCGGGCAATGGTCATCTTTGATGCCTGTCTCCCGGATGACGACCGGAAACCTCGACTTCTCGAACGCCTGAAGGCGATGGCCCGCGAGGCGGGTGTCCCGGTGTGCGGTGGCAACGGCATGGGATTCTACAACTTTGACGCCCGGACCTTCGCGAGTTTCCAGGAACCCCTCGATACCGTGCCCGGCCATATCGCGGCCTTCTGCCACTCGGGATCGGTGTTCGGCATGCTGGCCAACGAGTCACGCCGGTTGCGCTTCAATCTTCTGGTGTCACAGGGACAGGAGATCAACGCATCAGTCGCGGACTACATGGACTACGCCCTGGAGCAGCCGACAACCCGTGTTCTGGCGCTCTTTGCCGAGGCGATCCGTGATCCGGACGCCTTTGTGCGGGCCGTTGCCAGGGCGCGTGACCGGGGGATTCCGGTTGTGGTCACGAAGGTCGGAAGAACTCCGGAAAGCGCCCGGCTTGCCCGGACACACTCAGGGGCCCTTGCCGGAGACGACACGGCATTCGATGCAGTGTGCCGCCGCTACGGCGTGTTGCGCACGGACGATCTCGACGGACTCATGGCCGCGGCCCAGATCCTCGGTCTCGGAAAGACCGTGGGCGAGGGGGGATTTGCCGCGATTCTCGATTCGGGAGGATTGCGCGAACAGATGATGGATCTCGCCAGTGATATGGGGCTTGAGTTTGCGCCACTGTCCAGGGCCACAATCAGCGCTCTCGAGTCCTGTCTCGACATTGGACTTGAGGCGGTCAATCCCCTCGATGCGGCCGGTCGTTACAACGAACGTCTCGGACCCGTGATGATCCAGTGTGCCGGCATTCTCGAACGGGATCCCGGAGTTGCGATCCTTGCCCATGAGTACTTCCGCACGGACCGGCACGAGGGCCTGCCTGAAATCGGCGCGGCGGCGCGGCGGATTGCCGGTGAATCGGAAAAGCCCTACATACTCACCAACTCCCTTGGTATCGCGCATAACGGGGCCTTCGCCAGCGACATGCTCGACAGCGGCGTGCCGGTGATCAACGGTGTGAAGCCGCTTCTCACGGCCGTGAAGTGCGCTCTCGCCTATCGCGATCGACGGGTGCCTGACGATGGCGTGGCGCAGGTCGTGGACCCGGATCTCGTCCGGCTCTGGAGGGAACGTCTTGCCGGGGGTGATTCCCCTGGCGAAACCGAAGTCCTCTCCATGCTGGGCGCTTTCGGCATCCCGGTCGCCGCGAGCCGGTTTTGCCGATCCCCCGACGAAGCCGCCGCGGCGGCCCGCGACATCGGATATCCGGTGGTGCTCAAGACGGCGGTCCCGGAACTCCATCACAAGTCCGACGGGGGCGGCGTTCGTCTCGACTTGAAGGACGAGGCCGCGGTGCGCGCTGCCGCCACCTCCCTGATGTCTCTTGGACCGGAGTTATGTGTCGCCGAAATGATCCACGGGCAAACCGAAGTGGCCTTCGGCATGGTGAATGATCCCCAATGGGGCCCTGTGGTAATGGTGGGCGCCGGAGGCACCCTGGTGGAACTGCTTGACGACAAGGCCTCTTCACTGGCGCCATTCGGCGCCGACGAGGCCCGACATCTCATTGACGGACTCAGGATCCGGCGCCTGCTTGACGGCGTACGCTCCCGTCCGCCATGCGACGTTGCCCTGCTCTGCGTCGTGCTCAGCCGCTTTTCGGCCGTCTGCCACGCGCTGAAGGACGTGATTTCGGAGATGGACGTCAATCCGCTCATCGTCGGCGATGACTTCGTGAGGGCCGTTGATGCCGTGCTGATTCCCCGGCCGGCAGTCAAGCATTCCGACAGGCCCATTCCGCCGCCGGCGGCTGCCGGGCATCGGGCGCACACGGTCCCCGCATAGGCATGCGCTTGTGGAGTCTGCATCCTTGCCATCTTGATGCGAGCGGTCTGGTGGCCCTGTGGCGTGAGGGTCTTCTTGCCCAGGCCGTTCTTGCCGGAAGGACCAGCGGATACCGCCATCATCCCCAGTTGATCCGGTTCCGCAACGAGACCGCACCGGTGGCGGTGATCGGGAGCTATCTGTGGGCCGTCCATGTCGAAGCGGTGTCACGGGGATACCGGTTCGACGGCGCCAAGATCGAGGCCTGTGCAGAGACAGTCGTGATTGACGTATCCCGGCGCCAGGTCGACTTCGAGTGGCGTCACCTCATGGCGAAGCTGGCGCGCCGCTCGCCCGCGTGGCGGCAATGGAATGAAACGGCCACGCGGCGGCTCCATCCGCTGTTCCGCATCGTCGATGGCAGAATTGCCGACTGGGAAGCAAGCAAGCCCGGCTTTCCGGACCCCGAACTGAGGCAAGCCACCGCTCGACCGCGCGCATCGACGCGGGCGTAGCAGGGTGATTCGCTCGATGCGGGACGTGCCGGTCAGAACCGATGTGCCGTTTCGGTGACCGGCGCGATTCAACTGCCGGGGAACGCGTCAACTGGCGTTGGTGTCGTCGATCCCTGACACGATATGGCTGACAATGCCGTAGTCGCGGGCTTCTTCCGGCGTGAGCCAGTGGTTGCGGTCCGTGTCCCGCGCCACCTGCTCGAGAGACTGTCCTGTTTCGCCGGCAATGATCTGATTGAGGCGGTCGCGCATCTTCAGGATCTCCCGGGCCTCGATCTCCATGTCGACGGCACTGCCACCGATGCCGCCCATGGGCTGGTGAAGCAGGAAACGGGTGTTGGGCGTGCAGTAGCGCCTTTCCCGTGCCGCGGCGAGGTAGACATGCACACCCGCACTGGCCACCCAGCCGGTTCCGATGACCGTCACGGGAGCGCCGATGAAGCGGATCATGTCGTGAATGGCATCGCCCGACTCGACATGGCCTCCCGGTGAGCTGATCACCATGCGGACGGGTTCATGCGAGATCTCGCTCAGCGCAAGGAGCTGTCCGGTCGTCTCGCGCGCCACTTTTTCGTTGATCTCGCCGAAGAGCAGGATCAGGCGGGAGTCGAAGAGGATCTTCGCCGCTGCGGCAGTCTTGTCGCGGGGGTCCCGCTCGTCTTCAGACAGCACCGGTGTTGTCATGCGCACCGTATCCGGTTGAATGGAGGCTGACGAATAGCAGTCCCGGGGTGGTCAGGAAAGCCCCATGAGAGAGCGGGCGTACTCGCGCGCCTCGAAGGGCTTGAGATCATCGGTCCCCTCGCCAACGCCGATGGCGTGCAGGGGAAGCTGGAATCGTTCGCCCAGACCGACGACGACTCCGCCCCGCGCCGATCCATCGAGCTTGGTGACGATCAGTCCGGTAATGTCGCACGCATCACGGAAGGTCTCGACCTGGGCGTGGGCGTTCTGGCCGGTGGTCGCGTCGACGACAAGAACCCGGTCGTGTGGCGCACTGGCATCCAGCTTGCCCAATACCCGTCGGATCTTGACCAGTTCGTCCATCAAATGGCGCTTGTTGTGGAGACGGCCGGCAGTGTCGACGAGAAGGAGGTCCGCATTGTGCGATTGCGCCGTCTGGTAGGCGGTGTAGGCAAGGGCTGCGGGATCGCCTCCCTCCTTGCCGCTCACCACGATGGCGCCGGTCCTGCGGCCCCAGATCCCGAGCTGTTCGATGGCTGCCGCCCGAAAGGTATCGCCGGCGGCCAGCACCACGGCGAGACCGTTTTCGCGGTGCTGCCGCGCGAGTTTGCCGATCGTCGTGGTCTTGCCTGTCCCGTTGACTCCCATCACCAGGACGACATGGGGACGATTGGCGGGATCAGGACACAGGGGCACGGCGAGCGGCTCGAGAATGCGGGTGATGTGTTCGGCAAGATCGCCGCGCACTTCCTCATCCGTCACCTGCCGGTTGAACCGCTGGCGCGAGAGTTCCGCCACCAGGGTGGCCGCCGTGGTCACTCCGATATCGCCCTCGATCAGCACGTCCTCGAGGTCCCCGAGAGCTGCACTGTCGAGCTTTCTGGCGTTGACGATCGCTCCGATCGATTCCTTCAGCCTGTCCGAAGAGCGCGTGAGACCGGAACGCAGCCGGGCGAACCAACCGTCTCTGCTCACGGGCCGGGTCCCGTGAGAAGCCTGTCACCGTCGCGGCCGGTGAGGACGAGTGCATGGATGCTGCCCGTTGCGAGTTCCACGGGCGTCGCCACCGGGGCATAGTGTTCCGTGCGGCCTGTGCCCGGGGATTCGACGAGAACGGCAGACGTGGAGCCAACAAGAGAGTCAAGACAGGCGACGGCAGCGGCCGCGCCGGCCTGCCGCAGCCTCGCCGCACGCTCCTTTCTCACCTGGCGCGGAAGGGACGGCATCCTTGCTGCGGGTGTTCCGGGCCGCTCGGAATAGGGAAAGACATGGAGCCATGTCAGGCCACAATCGTCCACGTGGGCCAGGGTATTGGCAAACATGCCTTCCGATTCGGTGGGAAACCCGGCAATCAGATCGGCGCCGAACACGATGTCGGGACGCAGCCGGCGCACGCTCCGGCAAAAGCGGACAGCGTCAAGCGGTGTGTGCCGGCGTCTCATTCGCTTGAGAATCATCGGATCACCCGCCTGAAGTGACAGGTGAAGGTGGGGCATGAGGCGCTCCTCGCACGCAATCGCATCGAGGAGTGTCCCGTCGACTTCTGCGACATCGAGGCTGGTCAACCTCAGTCGCGGCAGTTCGGGTACGCCGGCGAGGATGGCGCGGACAAGGTCGCCGAGGCGGGGCCGGTCCGGAAAATCCTGACCCCATGCCGTGATGTCGACGCCGGTCAGCACCACCTCGTTGCACCCGGATGAGACGATGTCTCCAACATCGTTGATGACATCCTCAGCCGGACGGCTTCTCGAGGCGCCGCGACCGCGGGGGATGATGCAGAACGTGCAATGATGATCACACCCGTTCTGCACCTCAACGGGTGTCCGGGCCTTCGCTGCCGGGGGTACGGTCCGCGATGGGGCGGGCGCCGTGGTCCACGTCTCGCGGCGGGTCTTGAGGCCGTTGGCCACGACACGATCGATCTCCGGCATGGCGGTCCACGCCTGGTGGTCGATCTCGCTGGCGCAGCCGGTGGCGACGATGGTGGCCGACGGATGCTCTCGGCGCAGCCGGCGCACCATCTGGCGCGCCTGACGCTCGGCCTCGGCCGTCACGGCGCAGGTGTTGACGACAATCGTGTTCTCCACACCGCCCGATTCCAGGTGACGGGACATGATTGCCGCCTCCCGGGAGTTGAGCCGGCAGCCGAAGTTCACCACATGGCTCATGCCGTGATCTCCGGCATGAGCGTTCCCCTGCACACCAGGCTGGCGGGTCCGGTCATGTGAACATGTCCGTTCTCGCGCCAGTCGAGGTCGAGGGCACCGCCCGGCAGGGCCACGGTCACATGGCGCAGGGTAAGGCCGAGCCGGTGTCCGGCGACGGCGATGGCGCAGGCCGCGGAACCGCAGGCACGTGTTGCGCCAGCCCCCCGCTCCCAGACCCGCGCCCGCACTCTCGTGACCGTCTCGACCGAGGCAAAGCTGATGTTGGCCCGTCGCGGGAAAAGAGGGTTTTCCTCGAGCAGCGGTCCGGTCGCCGCAAGATCAACCGCATCGCAGTCCTCGACGAAGAGGACGGCATGTGGATTGCCGATACTGACACAGGTGGCGGGCGAAGGTGCGGCATCGCCGAGATCCACCTGAAGCGTGTCCGATGGCCTCGCCAGCGGGATGTCCTGCCAGCCGAGCCGGGGCTCGCCCATGTCGACGTCGAACATCCCGACTCCACGCCGGCGTGCCTTCAACAGGCCGGACTCCGTTTCGATGCCGGCGTCATCCCTCCCGGTCTCTTCCATGAGCAGCCGGGCGACGCAGCGGGTTCCGTTGCCGCAGGCTTCGGCCTCGCTGCCGTCCGGATTCCAGATGCGCATGAAGGCATCGCCCGTGATCGAAGGCTCGAGACGGATGAGCTGGTCGCATCCCACACCGACACGGCGGTCGGCAATGGTGCGGATCGCGCATGAGGGCAGGGGTGCGGCACGTTCCCGGGCGTCAATGATGACGAAGTCATTGCCCAGGCCGTGCATCTTGACGAAACTGACAGGATCCATGGCTGTTGCTATATAGGGGCGGACGCCACGGGCGTCCATGCCCTCCCGGCAGACGAGGTGACTCCAATGACAACGCTCAATCGCCTGCCGGTTCTCGAAAGGCGGCGAATTCAGGCCGAAGTTGTCAAGCCGCTCTGGCAGGCCATGAAGGCCGAGGTCGGCGAGGCGCGCGCGCGCCGCATCCTTTCATCGGCGATTGTCGAGGCGGCCATCGCCGAGGGACGCGAGTTCGCCGAGAAGAACGGAGGTCCCGGGGGAATCCGCGGATTCTTGTCCTTCCAGCATCTCTGGGATGCCGATGGCGCCCTTGAGACCGAGGTCTCGCGCAGCACGGATGACGAACACGTTTATCGCGTCACGCGGTGCCGCTATGCGGAAATGTACCGGGCGATGGGGCTGGCAGACATCGGTTTCGAGCTTTCCTGCAATCGGGACGCGACATTCGCGACAGGTTATGATTCGCGTATCCGCCTCAGCCGTACGCAGACCATCATGCAGGGTGCCGACCACTGCGATTTCCATTATCGGATGGCCCGGGAAGAGACCTGAGTCCCCAGGGGAGTCTCCATGTTCGACAGGCTTACCACCAACTTTGAGGAAATTTTCACCCGGCTGCGGCACAAGGGCTCCCTGCGCGAGAGCGACATAGACGCTGCTCTGCGTGAGGTGCGTGCCGCCCTGCTGGAGGCCGACGTCGCACTCTCGGTTGCCAGGGAATTTGTCGAAACGGTCCGCGAGCGGTCACGTGGTGCGGAGAGGCTGCGGGGCGTCAATCCGGCCCAGCAGGTCATCAAGCTCGTGCATGACCACCTGGTGGAAACGCTCGGTTCCGAATCCACCGGACTTGATCTCGCAGGCAATCCCCCCGTTGCCATGATGCTGGTCGGTCTCCAGGGCTCAGGCAAGACCACGACCACGGCCAAGATCGGGCGCTGGCTCCAGGATGGGGAGGGGAGGAGGAAAGTCCTGATGGCCTCCCTCGATGTCCGCCGTCCGGCGGCCCAGGAGCAGTTGGCGGTTCTCGGTGAACAGGCGGGGGTTGCAACCCTGCCGATCGTAGTCGGAGAAGGCCCCCTTGCCATTGCCCGGCGCGCCCTCACGGCAGCGCGACGCAGCGCCACCGATGTCGTTCTCCTCGATACCGCGGGGCGACTCCATATCGACGATGAACTGATGGAGGAACTGGCAAGCGTCAGGGCGTTGGCATCGCCTCGCGAAGTGTTGTTCGTGGCGGATGCCATGACCGGGCAGGATGCGGTCAACAGCGCCCGGTCATTTCACGAGAGCGCCGGTGTTACCGGAATCGTCCTGACCCGGATTGACGGCGATGCCCGCGGCGGAGCTGCCCTCTCGATGCGGCAGGTCACCGGGTGTCCCATCAAGCTGTTGGGAACCGGTGAACAGCTCGACCAGCTGGAGTCCTTCCACCCCGACCGCCTCGCCGGCCAGATTCTCGGCATGGGCGACGTCGTCAGCCTGGTGGAAAAGGCTGCCCGGGTCGTGGAAGAGGAGGATGCGCAGAAACTGGCAAGGAAGATGGAGTCCGGGCAGGGACTCGACTTCGACGATCTGCGCCTGCAGATATCGCACCTGCGTCGGATGGGCGGCATGCAGGGGCTTCTCGGAATGCTGCCGGGCGTCGCCCGGGCGCGCCGGGAGATGGAGGCCTCGAAACTCGACGAGGCCGCGCTCGGCCGCATCGAGGCCATCCTCTCGTCGATGACCCCGGCCGAGCGCCGTGATCCGCGCATCATTCACGCGAGCCGCAAGAAGCGCATCGCCGCCGGTTCGGGCACCCGTATCCAGGATGTCAACAGAGTCATGAAAATGCATGCCCAGATGAATGGCAGCATGAAGAAGGTCCGCAGGATGGCGAAGCGGGGCCAACTTCCGCCCGGCTTCGAGATGCCTGAATCCGGGAGCCCGTTGTCCGGCATCGACATGCCGGGCGGACTGAAGTTCCCCTGAACGGGACCAGGACCACAACCACCTCGTCCGGATCACCAGACAGTGCCGGGGCTGGCGTCCCGGCACTGTCTGTCTGGTCAATAGGTGATCAGGAGCCTGCCATGGCGGCGTCGACCATCGGCTGCCAGACGTCGACGTTGTCGTCGAGCCACCGGTTCGTCACTTCGATGAGATCCTGCTGCTGGTTGTCGATCAGATCCATCATGACTTCCTGAGGCCCGTTCGCGAGCGTGAAGCTCTCGAGGAACCGGGCCGCCACTGGCCATTCGTCGTGAGTCCCGGGCCAGGCGACCTTGAAGATGCGCGGCTTGTGCAGGCTGTACTGGTTCACCAGGTCCTCCGGAATGTCGATCCATCCGGTCTCGTGAACGGACAGGACCCAGTGGGGGGCCCAGAACATCATGACGAGCGGCGCCTCGCGATCCACCGCCGAATTGAGCTCCGCGATCATCGTTCCTTCACTGCCCGCGGGAACAACATCGAACGGCAGCTCCTGCTCTCGAATGAGATCGCCGGCACGACTGCGCCATTCTGACGGGTAGTCAAGGAAGCGGCCGTTGGGAATGGTCTCGGTGGTGGCAAAGAGCTCGTGGCAATCGAGGAAGGCTTCCCATGCGGGCAGGCCCGGGCACTCCTCCTCGACATAGAGTGGATAGAGCCAGCCTTCCCGGGCATCGAGTCCCAGGTCACCGATGTCGACGATGTCGCCGTTCTCGATCATGACCGGATAGACATCACCCAGGTTGTTGCTCCACATCTCGGGCGAATAGGTGATCTCGCCGTCGGCGATTCCCTGAGGCGCGGCCAGCGCGGAGATCGCCACGTACTCGACATTGTAGCCCATGCGCCTGAGAATCTCTCCCGAAACGGTCGAGGAGATCTGGGCGCCGGTCCAGTTGTGCAATGGAACGATGATAGGCCTCTCCGATTCGGGGACGTCCGCCCCGGCCGGTACCGTGAACAGGAGGGCCGCGCCGGCGGCGAACAACAACTTCCTAGCAGTTTCCATGACATCAAACTCCAGTCGTCAATTCACATGTGATGGTGAGTCTGCCCTGTCGCATCAGCCAATGCGAGTCGCACCCTCTCGCCTGAGAGTGTAATGATCCTGCGGCTGACACGACGGAGTTGATGAGGACATGGGCCGGACGACGATCAATGCGATGTGCGCTGTCTTTCCGGGTGCCGTGGATACGGACCCCTGGGGAGACGGCCATGACGCCTGGAAAGTTGGCGGCAAGATGTTTGCCTGCATGGGGGCATCCGATGACGGCGTTTCCGTCAAGACCGACAGTATCGAGACGGCGACGATGCTGATCGATGCTGGTGTCGGGAGAAAAGCGCGGTACTTCCACCGCTCATGGATCAACCTGCCTCTTGACTGTGCGGAAGACCAGCTGTGGCAGCGCCTTGTCGTGTCCTATCGCATCGTGCGTTCCGCACTCCCGGCCCGGGTGCGGGCGGAACTCCCCCCTGAAGAGGACCCGGCGCTCCTGCATTCAAGATATCGGGCCGCAAGGACGGGTTAGGGCCTCTCCCGGGATGTCGGGGAATCAGGAGGCGATGCGGTCAAGGTACCAGTCGGTGAAGGCTGCCGTGTAATCCTCCAGGGTCGCATAGGGCCCGGGTGCGTAGCGCGTGGAGTTCACGCCCTTCTGGTTGTCGATGATGATCTTCGTGTCCTCGACGGTGGTGACGTCCCACATCCAGATCAGGCGCTTGAGGTCAACGTCCCGGTCCAGGTCGGCATCGGCGCGAACGTGCCAGGTCACGAGCACCTCGCTGAATTCCGGCGTGACCGGCGTGAAACGGAACATCGCGAGATGATCGGCACACAGGTAGGCATAGGACAGCGGGCCGAGTGTGAAGGCGGTCTCTCCACCATCCCAGTGTTCCAGGGCGCCAAGCAGGGGAGCGACGGGTTGTCCGTCCTCCGAAAGCGTGAGATAGCCCTCCCTGATGGGCTGGCGCCATACGCTGTGGGGCTGGCGCGGGTCACCGATGTCGCCATTTGTCCAGCCCACGGGGTGGCCGAGCTCTTTCGTCTTCTCGGCCCAGGCATCAATCACCGGACGGTAGGTCTCCGGGTCGCGGTCGTGCGCCTTCACGTAGGCATTGACCATCGTGTACTCGGGGTGTGCCGGTGAGCAGTGATAGCACTCGCGGAAGTTGTCGACGACGAGTTTCCAGTTGGCGTAGGTCGGATAGATCTTGCGGTGCACGATCTTCGTGTCCCTCAGGTGATGCAGTCCGGCGTAGGTGTCGAGCAGGTCGGCAACTCCGCTGAAATCCGCGACATTCGGATCATCGGCGCCGGCCAGACAGATGAAGATGAGACCGTGGGCCACGCGGACCGAGCATCCATGAAGCGGGTAGTCCGTCTTGTTGAATCCCTCTGGCATGGAACGTGCGGCAATGAGTCGGCCGTCGAGATCGTAGGTCCAGGCATGGTAGGGGCACACGAGCTTGCCGGCATTGCCGCGTTCCTCGAGGCAGATGTGGCTGCCGCGATGACGGCAGACATTGAAGAAGGCGCGGACCATGTGATCACGGCCGCGTACCAGGATGATCGATTCCTCGCCGACCCGGTAGACAAGGTAGTCACCCTTCGAGGGAATCTCGCTCTCGTGGGCGACATAGAGCCAGGACCTGGAAACGACCTTCTCCATGTCCCGTCTGAAGATCCCGGGGTCCCGGTAGAACGGCTGTTCCAGGGTGAAACCGGATCGTTGCCGGGCGATCAGGTCATCCACCGCAGGGATGTCGTGTGGCTGCATTGTCACCTCCCGCCAATGCTGCAATCTACCCCAACTCGCGCCGGGACGTGAAGTCCGCTGGCGCACCATGATGGGAACATCCGGGAGCGGAGCGATTCGCAGAGCAGCGTTTCGGGACAGGCGTGGCTCACGTCATTCCCGACAGGATTGAAGAAGGGAGCTTACTCGATAGCAAGGGGCGACCATGCGGGTGGCCCGGTCACGAGGTCCATGGCTCTTTCCCTGGCCCGTGCGAGGCCAGTCTCATCGAGCCTGGAAGAGAGATCGGCCAGAAGCTGCCGGGAATAGATGTAGTCTGCCCCGGGACCGGTGTTCTCCAGGGCCACGATGGCCCAGGCGCAGGCCTCTACCGCGTCGGAGGCGACGCCGTCACCTCTGGCGTAGCGGTCGGCGATGTCGTGTTGCGCCGCCAGCAGTCCCCATCGTGCCGCCTCCAGGATCTGGTCGCTGGCCGAAACACCAGGTGGACGCACGTAGTTCACGCCAGGGGCGGTGCGGCCGAGAAGAAGGAGGGCGTCCGCCGAGCCGGCGGCTTCGGCCCGCGCCAGGAGCTGACCCTTCAGGTTGTTGAGAAAGAAGGTCCCCCATCCCTCGGTGAGCATTGCTGCCAGGGCCCAGATGGCCCGGGGATGGCGATGGCGTGCCGCGACGAGATACCAGTCGGTTGCATCCTCGATGTGCGGGATGCCGATCCTGCCGAACCTCGCCATGTCCCCCATGAGCAGGGCAGCCTGAGGATCACCGCCTTCGGCCAGCGGTCCCAGGAGGTCGCGGGCGGCCTGATACTCGCCCTGGCGAATGAGTTGACGAGCCTCTGTCACGCCGGGGGTGTCGGACCCGGACCACGCACCAGGCCAGGTCGTGTCCGGATAGTTTCGGTCGACGGCCAGTGTCATGATCCATGTTTCCGGCGGTGTGCCTTCCATGGTGACGGCGACATCATCGCGCACCCGCACCAGCCTCTTCCCGGAGCCGGGCCAGCCGAGCCACGACTCGTAGAAGAGGCTGTAGAGCCAGGACGCCATGGGCGTCAGGTTTGCCGGGCCGGCTTCCATGGGTGGCATGGGCGGCAGGTATGATGGCAGGGTCACGACAAGACCAGCGATGCTGGCAGCGAGTTCAAGGCGATCACTGAGGCCTTCCCAGGGGGCGGACATGACGAACTGGATCTGTGTCAGTCCTGTCGAATCGCTCCCGAACAAGATGATGCTGAAGGTCCGTGCCGGGTCACCCGGTACTCCGGGCCGGCCAACAAGGAGCGGACCCACATGGGGATCGTCAATGGTTTCGAAATCCGCCTCACCGATCAGTCCGCTGGCGACAGCGGCATGGATCACCTGGGAGCTCGACACCTCGAGCGCCAGGGCGTCATCTGCGGCAGGGCAAAGGGCCGGTCCGAGAACGAGCCCGAGGAGGGCGACAAGCCCCCGGGTCGTGGAACCGGACGGTGGAAAGAGACGGGTCATGGTTCCCCGGCAGGTGGAAAGTCATGCATCTGGACCACCGACGCCCTCTGCCGTTTGTGAGAGGCGTTTTGATAATGCGCGCAACTGTTCTAGTCTAGTGCCTCGGAATTCACTTCCTTGCGGAGGTGGACTCCGGTATTTGGGCTTGGCAACGTGCTTGTGGGCAAGATGGACCGTGGTGTGTGGTGTCTCGGAGGGAAGAAGTGATCAGGATGGAGTACCAGATATCGGCGAAACGTTCGGGACCGGGTGAATGACGGACAGCATGCACAGCCGGGACCAGGGGAGCAACGAGCCCCAGGTCCGGTTCGAGAACGTCCAGAAGACCTATGATGGTGAGGTTCTCGTGGTGAAGGACCTCAACCTGGCGATCGAGAAGGGCGAGTTCCTCACGCTCCTCGGACCATCCGGATCGGGCAAGACAACGACGCTCATGATGCTGGCCGGGTTTGAATCCACGACCCATGGCGACATCGTGCTCAACGGACGCTCGTTGCGCCTGGTGCCCCCGCACAAGCGGGATATCGGCATGGTCTTCCAGAACTACGCCCTGTTTCCCCACATGACGGTTAACGAGAACCTCGAGTTTCCGCTGCAGTGCCACAAGGTCGAAAAGTCTGCCCGGGAGACGAAGATCGCCGAAGCTCTCGCCATGGTGGAACTCACCGGTTTCGAGAGGCGCCGCCCGGCCCAGCTTTCCGGTGGTCAGCAGCAGCGCGTCGCTCTGGCGCGCGCCCTCGTCTTCGAGCCCCAGATCGTCCTCATGGACGAGCCGCTTGGCGCTCTCGACAAGAAGCTGCGCGAGCAGATGCAGATCGAGATGAAGCACATTCACCAGAACGTGGGCCTGACATTCGTCTACGTCACCCATGACCAGAGCGAGGCGCTGACCATGTCGGACCGCATTGCGGTCTTCGATGACGGAATCATCCAGCAGCTCGACGCGCCCGAGGAACTCTATGAACGGCCGAAGAACGCCTTCGTTGCCCAGTTCATCGGAGAGAACAACCGGCTCAGGGGGACGATCAAGGAGTTCGCCGAGGATGTTTGCCTTGTCGAACTTCCCAGTGGGCATGCGATCAGGGCCCTGCCTGTCAATGTTTCCGGGGTGGGGCAGCAAACCACCCTGTCACTGCGTCCAGAGGTGGTGGTGGTTGGTGCCGTGGAGAGTGATGGTTGCGATGACATCTTCACGGCGGTGGTGCAGGAGCAGATCTACATGGGCGACCACGCGAGAGTGCGCCTGGAGGTTTTCGGCGACGACGATTTCGTCGTCAAGGTGCCGCGCGGTTCGGGCCATGGCGGCCTTGAACCGGGACAGGAAATCAGAATCGGCTGGCGGTCGGGCGACTGCCGGGCGCTGGATGCCGCCTGACATGACGGGAGGTGTCCTCAAGGCCGCGTGACGCGGCACATGAAGCACGGTCCTAGCGACCTTGCACGACATGAACAACGTCCTTTGAAGGGAGACGACAATCATGAAGGGAATATTGAGAGTTTCAGCTGCGGTCCTTGCCGGCGCCGCGTTGGCGGGCCTGCAGGCTCCGTCAGCCGTCCTGGCCCAGGACACGGTTACCGTGGCTTCCTGGGGCGGCGCCTATTCCGCCAGCCAGCGCGAGGCCTACTACAAGCCTGCGGCCAAGGAAATCGACATGACCGTCCTCGAGGACGAGTGGGGCGGCACCCTGTCGGAGATCCGTGTCCAGGTCGAGACTGGCGAATACAAGTGGCACGTCATCGACGGGGAGTCGGGAACTGCCATGGCTGGTTGTGATGAAGGCCTTCTCGCCGAACTCGACTGGGAGATGCTCGGCGGCATGGACCGCTTCTTCCCGGGTGCTGCTCTCGACTGCTCGGTGGGCACCATCTCATGGGCGACCATCTATTCCTATGATGGCGACGCCTACTCCGGCGACAACGTTCCGACCACGATCGCCGACTTCTTCGATCTCGAGGCGTTCCCGGGCAAGCGTGGCCTCTATGCCAACAGCCCGGCCGCATCGCTCGAAATGGCGCTTATCGCTGACGGTGTCGCCGCGGATGATGTCTACACCTACCTCTTGGAGAATGAGGAAGAGGGCCTTGATCGTGCCTTTGCCAAGCTCGAGACGATCAAGGACGAGGTCATCTGGTGGGATGCCGGCTCCATGGCGCCGCAGCTTCTTGCCGACGGCGAAGTCGCCATGACCACCGCCTGGAACGGCCGCATCTACAATGCGATCGTCAAGGAAGGAAAGAACTTCGTCATCGTCTGGGATGGACAGATCATTGACTATGATCACTGGGTCATTCCGGCCGGGCATCCGGAATTCGATCTCGGCATGAAGTTCATCGAGTATGCCAGCCGTCCTGAAGTCATGGCGCGTCAGTCCCAGTACATCTCGTACGGCCCGACGACCGCCGAGGCGGGCGCGCTCATCAATCCGGACATTCTGCAGCACTTGCCGACAGCTGCGGCCAATCTCGCGAATGCCCTGTGGGTAGACACCGTGTGGTGGGCGGATCGGGAAGAGGAGCTGACAGAGCGCTTCCAGGTCTGGCGTTCACAGTAACGAGCCAGTTCCAGGGAAAGCCGGGGCGTCACAGCCCCGGTTTTCCCTGTCTTTTCTATCATCGGTGCGGAGACACCAGGACATGGTGGCAACGACAGGCAGCCATGACGTGATGCGCACAGCCGATGGCGTGCCGCTGAAGATCAAGCTCAGGCGCGCCGAGCGCATGCGCAAGGTCTGGGCAATCGCCCTCGTTGCACCGCTCTTCCTGTTTCTCGTTGTCGGGTTCATCCTGCCGATCATTTCGCTGCTGGCACTTTCCGTCGAGGATCCGGATCTCACGTCGGGGTTCCCGCGCACAGCGGAGGTGTTCCAGGAGTGGGACGGCGAGGGATTTCCTTCGCCGGAAGCCATGGCCACCTTTGCCGAGGAACTGTCCGTTGCCGAACGCGGACAGTTCGGCCGCGCGGCCAAGCGGCTCAACTATGACATCAGCGGCTTCAAGTCGATGGTGAAGAAGACAGCGCGCCAGTCCGAACAGCTGGCGCTGCTTCCCCTGGACCAGATCCACGATGGCTTCATCAAGATCGACAAGGACTGGGGTGACCCTGCCTACTGGTATGCCATCAAGAACGCCTCCAGCTACTACACCGATTACTACCTCCTGTGGTCACTCGACCTGCAGCGCGACCAGGAACGCGAGATTGTCGGCGTCTCCCCGGACAGGGCGATCTACGTGGACGTTCTCCTGCGGACCATCGAGATCAGCTTTGCCGTCACCCTGCTGTGCTTCCTGCTCGGTCTGCCAATTGCCTATCTTCTGGCGACATTGCCGACACGCATCAGCAACCTGCTGCTGATTCTCGTTCTTCTGCCGTTCTGGACATCACTGCTGGTGCGGACAACCTCCTGGCTCGTGTTGCTGCAGAACGAGGGGCTGATCAATGACCTGGCGTTGTGGCTGGGCCTGTGGAATGAGCCTCAGGAACTGATCCGCAACCGGTTCGGTGTCTACGTGGCGATGGTGCACATCCTCCTGCCGTTCATGGTGCTGCCCATGTACAGCGTGATGAAGACCATCAACCCATGGCACATGCGGGCCGCGGCGTCCCTTGGTGCGCCGGGCTGGAAGGCCTTCCTGAAGGTCTACTTTCCGCAGTGCATGCCCGGCGTGGCGGCGGGAACACTGCTCGTCTTCATTCTCTCACTGGGGTACTACATCACGCCGGCGCTGGTTGGCGGACCGGGCGATCAGATGGTCAGCTACTGGATCGTCCAGAACATGGGGCAAACAGCCAACTGGGGGCTCGGGGCGGCATTGTCCTGCGTGTTGCTCCTGCTCACTCTTGTCATGTTCTTCATCTACAACCGTTTTGTCGGTGTTGACCGGCTCAAGGTGAACTGACCATGGCGATGCCGTCCTACGCCACGACGCTCGACAGGATCTGGTATGTCACGTTCCGCGTGATCTGCTGCCTGATCTTCGCCTTCCTGATCATTCCGATCATCGTGATCATGCCGCTCAGCTTCAATTCCGAGCCCTATTTCACGTACCCCATGCCAGGCTTTTCGCTGCGCTGGTACGGCGATTTCTTCTCGAGCCCGCAGTGGTTGCTGGGCCTTCAGAACAGCATCATCGTCGGTGTCTTCGCGACCCTGGTGGCGACGGTGCTGGGAACCCTGGCAGCGCTGGGTCTCAATCGTGCCGAGTATGCGGGAAAGTCCACGATCCTTGCAGTCCTCATCTCTCCCATCATCGTGCCGATCGTCATCACGGCGGCCGGCATGTTCTATTTCTATGCCAAGGTCGGACTGACCGGGACGCTTGCCGGCCTCGTCTTCGCCCACGCGACCATCGGTGTGCCCTTCGTCGTCATCACCGTTTCGGCCACCCTGGCCGGATTCGACTACAATCTCATCCGGGCCGGTGCGAGCCTGGGTGGCGACCCCTTGCGCGTCTTCTTCAAGATCACGCTTCCCCTCATTCTGCCAGGCGTCGTGGCCGGTGCGCTCTTCGCCTTCATCACGTCGTGGGATGAACTGGTCATCGCGATCTTCCTGGCCAGCACCGAGGAGCACACGCTCCCAAGGCGCATGTGGTCGGGCATCCGCGAGCTTCTTTCGCCGACCATCATGGCGGTCGCCACCATGCTCATCTTGACATCGATCGGATTGATGATCGTGATGGAACTCCTGCGCCGCCGAAGCGAACGGCTTCGCGGCATCACGCCCTGACGGCCAGTTACCCGGCTGCCGACGGGCAGGACACCTGTTCGCCATCATTTCCGATCATTGTCGTCCGCAGACGGGCGGCGTGACTGTTCATGAATGTTCCGTTTTGTGGGATGAAGCGTGATCACGGGCTTTCCGGCGACGCTGTGAGAGGGGAATGAATCTCTCCAGGGCTTTCCTGACGGTCAGCGGACTGACAGCCGCGAGCAGGGTTCTCGGATTTGTGCGAGACGTGCTGTTCGCAGCAGCCCTGGGGACGGGCTGGGTGGCGGACGCCTTCCTTGTCGCCTTCAAGCTCCCCAACTTCTTCCGCCGACTTCTGGCGGAGGGCGCCTTCAACACGGTGTTCATTCCTCTTTTCGCCCGCAGCCTCGAGGGTAATGGCGAAGTGGCCGCAAGACGGCTGGCCGACGAGGTCCTGGCGGTTCTCGCCGTGGTTCTTGCCGTGCTTGTCGCAGTCTTCGAGGTGGCGATGCCGTGGGTGGTCACGGCCCTGGCGCCCGGGTTCGTCGACGAACCCCGAAAATTCGACCTGGCCGTCGATCTCACCCGCATCACCTTTCCCTACATCCTCCTGATCTCGCTGGTGGCGCTCTTCGGCGGCATGCTCAACTCGACCGGGCGATTTGCCGCCTATGCCGCCGCACCCATTCTGCTCAATCTCAGCCTCATAGGCGCAGCGCTCCTGATTCATGTGCTCGACGATGTGCACGCAGGCAGGGCCGTCTCCTGGGGCGTGACGTGCGGCGGAATCCTGCAGCTGGCACTTGTCCTCCATGCAGTCAGGCGTGCCGGCATGATGCCTCGCCTTCTCCTGCCGCGCCTGACGGCAGGTGTGAGGGAACTGCTCCGCCGCTTCGTTCCCGCGGCCCTTGGTGCCGGCGTCGTGCAGGTCAATCTTCTCATCGATCTGTGGGTCGCCTCGTTTCTTTCCACCGGGGCCATTTCGTGGCTCTACTATGCAGACCGGGTCAATCAGTTGCCGCTGGGAGTTGTCGGCATTGCCGTGGGCAGTGCACTGCTGCCTCTGTTGTCGAGGCAGATCGAGGCTCGTGACGAGACCGGGGCCAACGAAAGTCAGAGCCGCGCCATCGAACTTGTGATGGTTCTCACCCTGCCCGCGGCGGCCGCTCTCATGGTCATCGCGCATCCGGTGATCGCCGTGCTCTTCGAGCGCGGCGCCTTCAAGGCGGTCGACAGCGAGGCGAGTGCCGCCGCTCTCAGGGCATTCGCCGCCGGGCTTCCTGCCTATGTGCTGATCAAGGTGCTGGCACCTGCCTTCTTTGCGCGCAAGGACCCCGGGACCGTGCTGAAGATTGCCGTGGTCGGTCTCGTGAGCAACATTGCCGTCATGCTGGCCCTGGTCTGGTCTCTGGGTCATGTCGGCATTGCCCTCGCGACCGCCACGGCGGCGTGGGTCAACGCCATCATCCTCTATGTGGTCCTGGTCCGCCGGAACCACCTCATTGCCGATCAGCGCCTCAAGCGGCGCCTGCCCCGCATGGTCGCGGCCACAGCGGTGATGGCGGCCGCGCTGGCAGCACTCCACTACACACGCTACCACTGGTGGCCTGCCAGCGGCGATCACATTGCTGCTTATCTCGTGGTTCTGGTGGCCCTCGGTTTCGTCACCTATGCCGTTTCAGCCCGTTACCTGGGTGCGTGGGCCCTCTCGGACCTCCGCGCCATGGTAAAGCGAACGCAAGCCCGAGAATGACCGGGCAGGCTCGCCTTTCCGGTGACTGCCGTTGAGGGATTCGCGCCTGGAAACGTCCCCGATTGGAATGGCGAAAGAGGTCAGGCGATCACCGCGAAACCTCATGCTGACAATGTGCGACAGCAGCTTCAACGACACGTCCCGAAGGCGAACTTCCACTGGCCTTGTGCCAGGGACAGTTCGGAACAGGCAGGTCGGATTGGAGCCCACGGATCACGCTCCGCATGGCGGTCACCGACAAGGACCCCGGCCAGTGCCTGGGGGATCCACGGGCTGACATTCGGCGGCGAGCAAACCTGAGGAAGTTGTTCCGAACGTGGTCGAGGTGCCGCTCCGATGATGATCCTTGGGTTCCCGGAGCGAAAGCGCCGTCGTGCGCGTCAATTCCGGTCTTGGAAGGGGTCTCGCTGACAAGGGTGGACAGGACAGCACATATGTGGGGCATGACGCGCCTGGTCCTTGTCGGACAGGCGGCGGGAGATTCTCGACCCGGCTTGATCGAGCCGTGGCGGTGCGTTCGGGGTCAGCTGCAACGTCTCAGGCCGCAGGCTCCCCTGGCAGGCGCCGCCGCATGGATAGTGTGATGATGGCGAGACCGAAGATCGCTATGGCGCCAGGCAGCCACATCTGCCGTCTACGGACGTCCATCAGCGCCTCGATGGTGTCATCAACCGAGATCAGGGTTGTTCCCCCGCTGTCGAGCTGCCAGACAAGAGTGGCATCGTCGGGGTCGGACGCATCGATCCACAGATGAAAGACATGAGCTCCTGACTTCAGGGTTTGCTTGAGTTCCCGGTAGTGTGGAAGGTCATTGCGATAACGCACGATCCTCCTGTCTCCTTCGAGAACTGCCTGCAGTTCGACGGGGTCGGGAACGAGGAAGCGGATGACGGCGCCGCGCCGCTTGCGGATTTCGACAGCCTCCACGACGCCCGCCTCGACTGCGACGAGGTCTTCCGCCATGGGGTAGTCGTGACGCAACGGCTGGAAGAAGAACCAGACACCCACAATCGTGAGGATCGTTCCGGCCACCATTTGCCCCGGAAGACGGCGTCCCAGCCTTGCCGCGAATCGTCCAATCAAGGCTCAGAACCTCATGCGGCGGGCTGTGATTCGACGGCGTCGAGTGTCGCTAGGAGCGTGTCTGCCAGCACGTCGACCTCGTCCGCCGTGATGATGAGGGGCGGTGACAGGATGAGCGATTCTCCGGTCGCGCGGACGAGAAGGCCGCGTTTCCATGCCTCTTCGCGAACCATGGCGGCGGTGCCCTTCTTGCCGCGGAGTTCCACCGCTGCCATCATGCCCACGCCGCGCACCTCGCCGACGAGAGGACGATCGACAAGATCCTGCAGGCGCTGTTGCATGTGTGGCGCGGTCACGTTCCGGCATGTCTCGATGATGGCTTCGCGCTGGAGAATGTCGATGTTCTCCAGCGCCACGGCGGCGGCAACAGGATGGCCCGACCACGTGAATCCATGTTGAAACTCCCCACCTTCTTCAACCATCACGCCGGCAATCCGATCGTGCACGAGTACGCCGCTGATGGGCTGATAGCCTGACGAGAGTCCCTTGGCGATGGTCATGATGTCGGGTTCGATGCCGAAGGTGTTGCTGCCGAACCATTCGCCCGTCCGGCCAAACCCGCAGATCACCTCATCGGCTATGACGAGGATGTCGTATCGGCGGCAGATTCTCATGATTTCCGGCCAATAGCTTGCCGGAGGCACGATGACCCCACCGGCGCCCATCACCGGTTCGCCGATGAACGCGCCGATGTTCTCCGGGCCGTTCTCGGTAATCAGCCGTTCGACCGAGCGGGCCGTGGCGATACCGAAGTCTTCCGGGTCCATCCCGCGGCCGTAGCGGTACCAGTATGGACAGTCCGCGTGGATGAATCCGGGAAGGGGCAGGTCGAACTGGGGGTGCATCTCCTCGAGCCCGCACATGCTCGCCGCCGCCATGGTGACACCATGGTAGGCATGGCGGCGGGAAATGATGGTCTTGCGGGATGGCTGCCCCTTCGTGTGCCAGTACCAGCGCACCATCTTCGCCGCCGTGTCGTTTGCTTCCGATCCGGAATTGGCGAAGAAGACATGGTTGAAGCCCTCCGGAGCAATCTCCGCGAGGCGTCCGGCGAGGCGGGTGGTGGGCACGGTCGATGTCTGGAAGAAGGTGTTGTAGTAGGGCAGAGAGAGGAGTTGGTCATGGGCTGCACGGGCAAGTTCCGGGCGCCCGTAGCCGATGTTCACGCACCACAGACCCGCCATGCCATCGAGTACGCGGTGACCGCGCGAGGTGGTGAGATAAACGCCCTCGGCTCCGGTGATGACGCGTACGCCGGCGTCATTGAAGACGCGGGCATCGGTAAAGGGATGCAGGTGGTGATGACGGTCGAGATCCTGAAGTGACTGCGTGAGTCGGTCGTCCATGGTGTCATCCCTCTCCCGGACCCCCGGAGTGTCAGGAGATCGTTCTACCATACCCGGGTCCAGGGCAACCACGGTGTCGGTGACGTTGTCTGCCCGACAACGAGCCTGCTGCGTTTGCCGAAGATGCAGAGGGGCCGCAGCCTGGCCCGGTCCATGCGCCACCGATCATGCTCGTTCGTTCGCTGCCTGGTTTGGCCCGTCGGTGGAGTGCGATGTCTCCGCCGAGGCCGGCAAGCACGGGACGGCTGGAAGGGATGGCTGTCTCGTGTGTGGTATCAGGACGCAAACTATGAAACATTGATCTCAAGACCGATGAAAGGAAGTTTCCCCGGATTTCGGACACGCGGGGAACCACCACACAGCGGACAACCGTCCCCAGGTTCCTGTATTCAGGGGAAACCAATTCGTCCGAATATTCCGTGAACGTTGCGGTGACGTGGGCGACCATTGAAGTCATGCCGTGTCCCGTTGCAGGCACCGCATAGAGAGGAAAGCGGACACAAGCGTCATGACGGAAGCAACGATGTGGACGATACCCGAGCCTCTTGCCACGTTCGACGTCCGGATCGACGCGAGCACCGTGACCACCGTGCGGCGATACGGCAACCCGTCCGGTCCACGGCTTGTTCTGACCCACGGCAACGGTCTCGCGGCCGACCTTTACTATCCGTTCTGGTCGTTGCTCGCCGATGACTTCGACCTGATGGTCTACGACCTCAGGAACCACGGCTGGAACGAGGTCGGTTCCCAGCGGGACCACAACATTCCGACACTGATATTTGACCATGACATCATTCTCGATGCCATCGTCCGCGAGTACGGCGAAAAGACGACGGTCGGAGTGTTTCATTCATTGTCGACGCTTGTCGCCCTGCTGTCATTCAATGACGCCTATTCCGCGCTGGTCCTGTTCGATCCGCCGCTCTGCAAACCCGCCTCAAGCGAACTGGAGTTCATCGAGGCGGCGGAGAGGACGGCCGCCATGACCCGGCGCCGGACGGAGCGGTTCAAGTCTGAAGAGCAGTATGCGGAAGTCCTGGCCATCGTTCCCGGATTTGCCCGGGTTGTACCGGGTGTGCGCGATCTCATGGCACGATCGACTCTTCGCGAGAGCGCCGACGGAAACGGGTACGAACTGCGCTGTCCTCGCGACTACGAAGCCCAGATCGCGGAGTACGTGAGGAGCTTCTCGCCGTTGCTGGATCTGTCGATTCTGATCTGCCCGACCAAGGTCATCGGCGCCGATCCGACGCTGCCATACGCGTATCTCCCCACCTTCGACCTCAGTCATGCGTCGGCTGTCGACTACGACTTCGTGCCACAGGCGTCGCACTTCCTGCAACTGGAACAACCCGCGCAATGCGCGGCGATGGTGCGCGAGTACCTGACAGGACTTGGCTTCCGAAAGGCCGCGCACGGGGATCCGGAAGACGAAACCCGCGCTCGTGGTCCCGCCTACCGTTCGCGCGACACGAGCCAGTGGCTTCGGCGCTGGAACGGGTAGCCGGGAAGCGCGATCCGGCGCCTGGCCTCGCCCGCAAAGAGACCCTCGAAGGACACCGCAAGGCCCGCCTCGTAGGCTGCGGCGACCGCAGCGATGAAGCCGCCGTCCTCGTCTCCGCCTGATCGCCGCAGGGTCTCGATCGAAACCGCCACGCCGCTGTCGGCAGCCGCCCTCGAGGCACGGGCGAGCATCGATCCGAATTCGGTTCCTGGGCCGATCTCGATCATCGCGTCGACGTCCAGTTCCGCCAAAGTGCCGGCGCAACGCTCCAGGGCCGCCCGGACGTGCGTCTGACGACTCCAGCGAGCTCCGTCCGGCATGTCGCCTGGATCGACCAGCCGCCCTGTGGCGCTGCTGACGAGGCTGATCGATGGCGGGGATGGCATGATAACTTCGGGTGCATCGTCCGGTTCCGTCGCAAGCGTGAGCCCCTGCTCCAGATCGAAGACGCCGGCGGCCTGGGCTGCCGCCAGTTCGCCGGCTCCCCAGCCGATCGCCACGCCTGGACGGATGCCGATGCTCGACCAGAGCGCCGTGAGCGCACATGCCAGGGAACAGACCATGGGCCGCGCCCATGCCGGATCAACCGGTTCGCTTCGGCGGAACAGTCTTTCGAGCAGCGACTCGTTCCACCGGTCGTGCATGGCGGCCTCACAGCGGTCGAGTACCGCCCGGACCACCGGTTCGGTCTCGTAGAGTGTCCCCGCCAGGGCAGTCCAGTTGCCTAACTCCTCCGGGTAGGCGAATGCAACCTTCGCAGGTGTCCCGGGTTCCGGGAGGTCCCGGGATGCCACCAGAGCCTTCAAACCCGCCCGCAGCGCCGCGGCGTCACGGAACACGAGGCCGGCGCGATGTGCAAGATGGCTCCTTCCCACTCCGGCCGTCCATGCCATGTCGGACAGCAGGGAACCGGATGCAGCTTCTCCCGGCGCCAGTTCGTCGGACCGCTCGTCAAGCCATCCAAGGTACCGCTCGGCGAGCGCTCTCAGCGCGTCATCCGACTTGGCCGAAAGCGGCAAGAGACGCATGGTGCGCGCTGCGAGCGCAATCTCTTCCTGGGGTTGAGAGGCAATCGGTTTCGGCAGGGAGACTGCGGTCGGCAGCGCCGGCCCCACGGGAACAGGGCCCTCGGCAGCATATCCCTCCAACACGACATGGGCGTTGACTCCCGAGATTCCGAAGGCGCTGACCCCGGCCCTCGGCGGTCGGGCGGTATCGCATGGCCAGGCGGTCGCTTCCTCCGTCACCCGCACCGGCAACCGGTCCCACTCGATGAGCGGATTCGGGGTCCGGAAGTTCAGGTGGCGGGGAATGGCGCCCCGGTTCATGGCCAGCACGGTCTTCATCAGTCCGGCGATGCCGGCCGCCGACTCGAGATGTCCGATACTGGTCTTTACCGAACCGATCAGTAGCGGGCGGTCGCTGGCTCTCTCCCTTCCATACACCGCCGCCGCTGCCTGTACCTCGATGGGATCGCCGAACGCCGAGCCGGCGCCGTGCGCCTCCAGGTAGTCCACTTCGCCGGGGGCGAAGCCGGCCTGCGAGAGCGCCTGCTCGATCACCCGCTCCTGAGCCGGGCCGTTTGGCACCGTTGCACCGGCGGCCGCGCCGTTCTGGTTGACCGCAGAGCCGCGGATCACCGCCCAGATCCGATCGCCGTCAGTTTGCGCGTCTGCAAGACGCTTGAGGATGATCACGCCACAGCCCTCGCCCCGCACAAACCCGTCCGCTTTCGCATCGAAGGTCCGGCATGCACCGCCGCGCGACAGAAGGCCCAGATCAGCCATTTCGCGCGTCACCGGCGCAGACAGGACGGCGCTCACACCGCCGGCCAAGGCCATGTGCACCGTGCCCAGGCGCAGGTCCGTGACGGCATGGTGCACCGCAACCAGCGACGAAGCGCAGTTGAGTTCCACGGGCATCGCGGGCCCGCCAAGACCGAAGCGGAACGAAAGCCGGCCAACCGCCATGCTCGCAGCGGTGCTGAGATAGCCGATACCGTAATCGTCGTTCCTCATCAGGTCGCGGTATTCGCTGCTCGCTATGCCGGCATAGACCCCGGTGCGACTGCCCTTGAGCCGGTCGGGGTCGATCCCTGCGTCCTCCAGGGCCTGCCAGGTCGTTTCCAGCAGCATCCGTTGCTGTGGATCGACCAGCCGTGCCTCGATCGGCGAGATACCGAAGAAGCGGGCATCGAACTGATCGATCCCGTCGATGAAGCCTGCGTTGCCGAATTCCGCGTATTGCGGGGGCAGATGGTCGATGTAACCACTCCAGGGGCCTGTCTCGGGACGCTCCCCGGTGACGGCACTCGAGCCGGAATCAAGGTGACGCCAGAAAGCCGGCAGATCTGGTGCTCCCGGGAATCGGCAGGCCATGCCCACAATGGCGATGCCGTCCGAAGCGTCGTCGTGATCGCGCACGGCTGCCGGCACGGTTCGCGCGGCGGGCGCGTCGGCGCCCACGACTTCGGCGAGCTCATCCGCGAGAAAGGCGGAGAGTGCGGCGATGTCGGGGTAGTCGAACACCACCGTATTGGACGCCGTGTAAGCGCCTGCGAAGGCGCGGTTGAGCCGATTGCGGAACTCCACCGCCATCAGGGAATCCATACCCAGGTCGAAAAACCCGACCGTGGGCGCCGGTGGTCTGGGAAGCCTGAGTACAGCCTTGATTTCTCCCTGGATAAACGACGCCATCACGTCTTCGCGCATTGCCGCGGGCGCATCCTGCAGGCGGGTGAACAGATCGTCGGCCAGGGAATCATCGGCGCCGTCGTCGGCACCGTCCGACAACAGGTCCTCCAGCAGGGGCGGACGGCTCTCGAGCGATTCTCCAAACGCCGTCCAGTCACGCGCGAGCACCACGGACGCCGTGGCGTCCTCGCGCACCAGCCGGTCGAAGGCCCTCATGCCCTGTTGCGGATCGATCCACTCGAGCCCGCCCGACGCGGAGCGCCGGGACATCCGCTCCCGCTGTTCCTCAGCCTCCCCGATCTCCGACCAGGCGCCCCAGGCAATGACCTGGCCGGCAAGCCCGAGGGAGCGACGGTGCGCGGCGAGCTGGTCGAGGAACGCATTCGCCGCCGCATGGTTGGCCTGGCCCGGATTACCAAGAACGCCCGCGACACTCGAGAAGAGAACGAACATGTCGAGATCGCGATTTTCGGTCGCCCTGTGCAGATGCCATGCTCCCAGAATCTTGGGCCAGAGCACCGTTTCGAAGTTCTCCCAGCCCTGATTGCCGATCGCGGCGTCCGAAAGGACACCGACGCTGTGGATCACGCCCGCGAGTGGCGGCAGGTCCTCGTCGATCCGCGCCATCATGGCGTCCATCGCGGGCGGATCGGTCATATCGGCTATCTCCACCCGCACCTCGGCTCCCCTCTTGCGGAGTGCCTCGATCACCCGCTCGACGTCGGGGTCGGGAGACCGTCGGCCGTTGAGCACGATGGAACCGGCGCCGCGGTCTGCCAGCCATTCCGCCACCGCGCAGCCGATGCCGCCAAGTCCACCGGTGACGAGATAGCTCCGGTCACCCCGCAGGGCTCCCCTGGCGAGCGGCGAGTTGGTGAAGACGATCTTGCCGATGTGCCGGGCGCCCTGCATGCACTTCATCGCAGCTCCCACTTCGGCCACGGGCCATCGCGCGTGGAGCAGCGGAGTCACCTCTCCGGCGGCAAGCCGCGCCATCACGCCGCGCAGGATGTCACCGGCGCGTGCGGGTTCGTCCTCCTTGAGAGCGTCGATCATGAGGATGGCATAGGACACGTCCGGACGCGCAGCCGCCATCTCGTCGTCGCTCAGGATGCCGACCCGGCCCATTTCGACGAAGCGCCCGCCTCGGGCGAGGCATGACAGGCTGGCCTCGATGAAGCCCTCGCCGGTCAGGCTGTTCAGCACCATGTCGACGCCGGCGCCGTCTGTCACCTCCAGGATATCCTGGCCGAAGGCCGTCGTGCGGCTGTCGAACACATGAGTCACGCCCAGCGATCGGAGATGGTCCCGCTTGCGCGCACTCGCCGTGGCGAAGACCTCCGCGCCCGCCGCCTGCGCCAACTGGATGGCCGCAAGGCCTACCCCGCCTGCCCCGGCGTGGATGAGCACGCGATCGCCCGCCTTCAGCCCCGAGAGCTCGAACGACAGCGCGGCTGAAACAAACGCCGTCGGAAATGTCGCAAGCTCGCTGACCGAGAAACCCGGTGGTGCGGCGACGATCATCTTTTCCAGAGTCACGGTCTCGGAGCCGTAGTTGCGGAACGTCAGTCCGACGACGCGGTCTCCCAGGGAGACGCCGGTAACACCCTCTCCGACTTCGAGGACGCGGCCGCAGAACTCCCCGCCCATGAAGTCGTCGACGACGCCGATGGCGATGAAGACGTCGCGGAAATTGAGCCCGAAGGCGTCGACCGTTGCGCGGACCTCTCCGGGTTCGAGCCTGCGCGGCGGCACCTGCATGATCCCGATCGAGTCGAGCGAGCCGCCGGCATCGGGCTTCAGTTCCCAACCGGGTTCCTCGGGAAGGATCAGCCGGTCCGCGACCGCTTCTGCGCGGACCAGCCGCGCGCCAAGGCGGCGGCCGAATCGATGGGCGATGTGTGTTTCCGCATCGGGATGGAGGAACTCGTCCGCCAGGCCGGATGGCAGGACCGCATCGTCGGGATCGAGATCCAGCATTCTCGGTTGCAGCTGGGGCGCTTCCCGTGCCGCCACCTTGCCGAAGCCCCACAGAGTGGCGCCGGTCAGTTGTCCGCCACGCTCGCGCTCCAGGATCTGCGCGCCCCGCGTCAGGAACCAGAGACCCTTCGACAGGGCCAGATCGCTGTCCACCAGCGCCTGGGTCAGTGCCAGCGCGCTCGCCGCCGCATGGCGGGTGTCCTCGGCCAGTTCCGCGGTCGTCGCCTGCGCGCCGTGGCCGTCCAGCCCGGCAAGATGAACGACGCCTGCAAGGTCGCCCGGCAGGTTTTCGAGCAGGGATGTCCACGACTCGCGTCGCTCCGCCTCCACGAGAGTCTTGACGACGCCCGCGGCCTCCGTTGGTTCACCGGGGGGCGTTTGCGGTCCGGCAAGCACCACCGTCTGGTTGTGTGCCGCGAGATCCGCCGCGAGATCCGCCGCCACGCCACCGCGGTCGGCGGCCAGGACCCAGATACCCCGCATCTCGCTCACGTCCGCCGGGCCCCGGGCAAGGATCACGCCCCGGTCCGGATTGGCGTTCGGGTCGGACTCGTCGAAGCCAAGGATCGCGATGTCTCCGAAGCCGGCGTCACCCAATGCCTGACGCCACACCGCCGGAGTGGCGAGGGCATGGTGTGGGCGATACGTGTCGGCAAATCGCCACCAGCCGTCGAGTTGCCCGAAGGTCAGGTCGAGCCATCCCTGGCCACGCAGGTTCTCCAGCGCGACAAGCTGGCCCGACGGGGCGAGGACCTTGAGGCAGTGCGCCAGCGTCTCGTTCAGATATCGTGTCGCGTGCAGCACATTGGAAGCGATCACGAGGTCGTAGCCGTGCCGGTCGAAGTCCTGTTCCGCCGGGTCCTTCTCGATATCCAGCACCCTGTAGTTGATCGATGCCTCGGCGCCGCCGAAGCGCGATTCCGCCTCCGCAAAGAAGCCGGCCGAGATATCCGTATAGGTGTACTCGTAGCGCCCTTCCGGAAACTCCGGGAGTATGGCCGCGGTGGCCGAGCCGGTGCCGGCCCCGATCTCCAGAATACGCAGCGTGCGTCCATCCGGCAGGGCTCGCAGCAATGCCGCCGTCGCATCCGCCAGCATCCGGTTCGCGGCGCGGGCCACCGGCGCCTTCAGATAGAGGTCGGCCGCTGTCGGTTCGCCGCTGCTGAACAGCAGTGTCAACGGATCCATGCGTCCCTGCAGGACATCGGCCAGGGCATCGGCGCTTCGTCGGAACAGGCCGATTTCGGTCGTGCCATGCGCGTACTGCGCCGCCATGTCGCCAGCCACGGCATCCGGGTCGCTCGCCAGTCCCCCCGGCAGAGGTGCTCCGGAGGAAACGTTGACGACGAAGCTGTCGCCCTGGCCCTCCAGAACCCCGTCCTGAGCCAGCATCTCCAGCATGCGGCGGAACAGTCGCCGGTGGTGGTCGCCGACCTCCAGACGCTCCCGCAACGCCTCGGACTCCACGCGTTCGCCGGCGATGCGTTGCCAGCCGAGCCTGTCCAGAGTCCGGAGGGCGTAGGCGCGCGCCAACTGCTCCAGATCCGCAAGCAGCGCGGCCCGGCTTTGCGCGCCCACATCCTCGTTCGCCAGGTAGTTGCTGAAGAGTTGGGTGTCGGCCGCAATGTCCCGCGGCCCGGTCAGGAAATCCGCAGGCAACATGCCGGGTGCAAGGGAGCGGTCCTGCCAGACGATCTCGTAGAGGAGATCGTCAATTCCTTCCACGGAAGCCAGCAACGCCGCCCGTGTCGCGCGTTTGACCGTAAAGCCGGCCAGTTCGCCGACCGGTACGCCGTCCGGATCATAGAGCCACAGATCGGCGGCCCGAACCTCGGGCTCATAGTCGTCGGCATCCGCTTGCGGACCCGCGGGAGTTTCCCTCATCTTCACATGGCAAACCAGTCGACCCGGCAGACTGCCCGCCAGCCACAGTCGCTCCCAGGCGAAGGGGAGGTAGGTGATGTCCTCGCCGTCGCTGCCGGCGTTGCGCGCAGCGCCGACGGCCTGGAAACAGCCGTCGAGCACGAGCGGATGCACATCGAGCGCATCACCTTCTCGCTCGACGGGGAGCACCACGTCCGCGACCGCTTCACCGGCGTGGGCCCACAGCGCCTGCAGCGTGCGGAAGGAGGGACCGAGATCGATTCCGACAGCGGCCTTGGAGCGGTAGTAAGCGGCGAGGTCGACCGGCACGAGGCCGGCCTTAACTCCCTCGACATCGAGGCGCGACGGCGTCCGCGTCGAACCGGAGGCGTCTGTCGGGGTGCGGCCCTCTGCATGCAGTGTCCACGTGTCCTCGCTGTCGCCCCTGCTGAGAATGCGAATCCGGCGGGAACCGTGGTCGTCGTCGTCCAGCAGGACCTGCATCCGCCGGCCCCTGTCGTTCGATCTCTCCTCCGCGTCGTCTTCGGGAAAGACCAGGGCGTTCTGTATCTGAAAGTCCTCGACCGCAGCTTCCCCGCCGCCATCCCCGCGGATGCCGGTGGCGGCCATCGCACCGTAGAGCGCGCCGGGCGCAATCAGACGGCCGAACACCCGATGGTCGTTGAGCCACGTCGGGTCCGAGGCAAAGACCTCGGTGTCGAAGGCGACCTCGCCGCTCGCGGACTCGTGGCGTGTTCCCAGCAAGGGGTGGCCGGTCTGAGACCGCCGCCTGGTTCCCTCGACCCAGTAGCGTTCTCGCTGGAAGGCATAGCCGGGCAGGGCGATGCGGCAGCGCATCTCGCCCGTGAACAGTCCCGGAAAGTCGAGCGCCAGGCCCGCATCGTAGGCGCCGGCAACCGCCTCCGTGAAGCCGCCGCCCGAACCCGGCGGCGGCGGCTCCTCATCCTTGCCCGGCCGCCGCAAGCTTGAGAGCACGACCGGAGGTTCGGCTGTGGATTCCGGCCATGCCATCGTTGCCATCGGGCCCAACACGGCATGGGGACCGATCTCGATGATCGCGTCTACGCCGATCTCAGCCAGGGTCTCGATGCACTCACGGAAGGCCACCGGTTCGCGCACCTGACGCCGCCAATAGGACGCGTCCGGCGCGACACCGGCCTCCAGCGCGCGGCCGGTCAGATTGCTGACGAACGGGATCGAAGGCGGAGCGAACACGGTTCCGGCCAATGCGCCTTCCAGGTCGTCCAGGGCCGGGTCGATCATCGCGCTGTGGTAGGCCGGGCTCTTGCGCAGTTTCACGGCCCGGATGTCCTGACCTTCCAGGCGTCCCAGGATCGCGTCGATCTCCACCGCCGGACCGCTGATCACCTGCTGGGCGCCGTTGTCCACCGCGATACAAAGGCCGATGCCGTCCGAAGCCGCATTGTGTTCGTCCAGTGCCTCGGCGACACGCGGAGCGGGCGCAAAAACCGCGGCCATCGCGCCGTCGCCGGGAAGCGCCCCGATCAGCCCGCCCCGGGCTGCGGCGAAGCGCAGTCCTTCCTCCAGACTGAACACGCCCGCAGCCTGCGCCGCCGCGATCTCGCCAAGACTGTGTCCGACCACGACATTCGGCCGTACGCCGAGAGTGTCCCACAGCGCGGTGAGCGCGCATTCAAGGGCATAGATCGCCGGCTGTTTCCACCGGGGCTCGTCGAGGTCACCCGCGGCTCCCGGTTGGCCGAACATCACGTCCAGCAGTGACGCATCCCGTTCCTTGGCGAGGATCGCGTCGCAGCGGTCGAGCACGGCGCGCACCGCCGGCTCGCTTGCGTAGAGTGCTTCGCCCATGCCAGGCCATTGACTGGCCTGTCCGGTAAAGGCGAACACCACCTTCCTCGCCGCCGCCGGCACCCGCGTGCCGCCTGCTTCCCGGAGATCTTGCAGGCCGGCGCGCAGGGATCCGGCGTCATGGAACACCACTGCCGACCGGCACTCGAAATGACTGCGTCCGACGGCGGCCGTCCAGGCCATGTCGGCAAGCGCTTCCGCACTGTCGTCGCGGGTGCCTTCATCGAGCCAGGACAGGTACGATCCCGCGAGTTCCCTCATGGCTTCGTCCGATCTGCCCGAGAGAGGCAGGATTCGCGACCCGCGCGAGGCCAGTGTCTTCGCAACCGGCGCCGCTCCTTCGATTGAGGACGGTTGAATGATGGCGATGCACCGCGGCGGCCCGTCGGTCCAGCGTCCCGGATCTTCGGCGACGGTGTCGTGCCGGTCACCATACCCTTCCAGCACCACATGGGCGTTGGTCCCCGACCAGCCGAATCCGCTCACCCCCGCGCGCGGCGGCGCACCGGCAGACCGTGGCCATTCAGTGGGCTCTGCCGTCACCCGCAGGGGCAGACGGTCCCATTCGATTTCCGGACTGGGATCCCGGAAATGGAGGTGCCTGGGGATGACTCCCCGCCTCATGGCCAGCACCGTCTTGATCACCCCGGCGACTCCGGCCGCCGCTTCAAGGTGGCCGATATTGGTCTTGACCGAGCCGATCAGCAACGGGCGTTCCGGATCGCGTCCGTGGCCATAAGCCGTGCCGGTTGCCTGCGCTTCAATGGGATCGCCAACCTCGGTGCCTGTCCCGTGCGCCTCCACGTAGTCCACATCCGAAGGCATGAGGCCGGCCCGTTTCAGCGCGGACTCCATGACTTTTTCCTGTGCCGGACCGCTTGGCACGGTCAGACCCGGGCTGGCGCCATCCTGGTTCAGCGCGGTACCCCGTATCACCGCCCATATGCGGTCGCCGTCGGCCTCGGCATCAGAGAGACGCTTGATCACCACGATCCCGCAGCCCTCACCGCGCACGTAGCCGTTGGCAGCCGCATCGAAGGTGGCGCACCGGCCGTCCGGCGAAAGCATGCCGGCATTGGCGCGCATCTCCAGCAGACGACCGGAGAGGATCGCATGCACGCCGCCCGCCAGCGCCACGTCCGCCTCGTCTCGCTGCAGGGCGGTCACCGCCTGATGAATCGCGACCAGGGAGGACGAGCAGGCCGTATCGAGCGCGAGCGCCGGGCCTTCCAGGCCGAGAGCGAAGGAGACCCGGCCGATTGCGGTGTTGAACGAGGTACCGGTGACGGAGTAAAGGCTCGCGGCGGGTTCGTCAGGCCGGGTTCTTTCCAGGATCAGCCCGCGATACTCGTTGTTGCTGATCCCCGCAAAGACGCCGGTGCGGCTGCCCTTCAGGTTGTCGGGGTCGATGCCGGCATCCTCCAGCGCGCGCCAGCAGGTTTCCAGCATCATTCGCTGCTGGGGGTCGAGAAACTGCGCTTCCACCGGCGAGATGCGAAAGAAGGCGGCGTCGAACCGATCGAGTTCGTCGAGGTAGGCGCCGAACCTGCAGGCCGGGGCTCGCCCCTCGCCTTCAGCGAACAGTTCACCGATGCGACCAACGCCGGAACCGGGAACCCCTTCGATCACGCCGCTTTTCCCCTCTTCCAGCATGCGCCAGAAGGCGAAGAGGTCGTCTGCGCCGGGGAAACGGCAGGCCATGCCTACAATCGCCATGGCCTCGCCGCCGGCGGACACTCCCTGTTTGCGGCCTTCCGTCCTGTTCGGATCCGTCATTGGACTGCTCTCCTGGTCAGCTGACCGCCATGATCATACCGCGAGCGAAATGTGAACAGGCAGCAACAGAGTCGTGACGCAATGCCGCTCTCAATCGGCGTCGGACATCGGCGCCGCAACGCGAACGGTCACGATGTCGACACCGTGATACTGCTGGTGATGAACAGAGGATGCCAGCCCGCGCAAGAGTCGCAGCGACACCTCCCGCTCCGCGGGCGTTGCGCCCGGCTCGTCGCCGATCAGCGCGAGGCGATCCTGGAGGTTGACGTCCTGTGCGGCCACGACGAATTCGACGACCGCGCCGGTGCCTTCCCTGTGGACCGCCAGACGCAGACGCCGGCCCGGATTCGCCACGTCTGACCCGTCGTCCTGGTGGAGAAGAGTGAGAAGCGTCTCCTCGCAGGCAGCGTCGAGCCGCGCGGCCATCGCCGCGCCCCACCCGTTCCGGTCGGCAAGGATGCCGAGGAAACTCCTGATCTTCGGCATCGAGGAGGTCTCGAACGCAACCACGAGCTGGCTGCGGCGTGGTTTCGTCAATTCCACGAAAAGTGTCATCAGGATGGCCGTGGCGCCTCCTGTCATGACCCCGTTTCGCAGGAGTCCACCGGCGATCCCGGAAACATGTTCGGGATAGATCATGTCGTACTGGAAACCGATGCCGACCCAGAAGGAGACGCCAATGATCAGGCCCTTGCGGTAGTCGATCCCGTCGCGCATCGCGACACTCATTCCGACAATGAAGATCATGGCCAGCAACACCCCGAGATAGGCGGCGACCACCGGGCCCGGTATCGCCAGCACGACGGCGAGCGCCTTCGGCAGAAATGCGATTACGACAAGGATTGCGCCGGTGGCGATACCAACGCTGCGGCTCGCGACACCCGTCAACTCGGTTACGGACGCACCGACGGTCGTGGAAGCGTTCGGCACCGTACCGGCGAGACCGGTGAGCAGGTTGCCCAGACCGTCCACTGTGATCGCGCCCTGTACCGCGCGGAAATCCACCGCCCGCGGCCGGCGCCACGAAACCCGCTGGATGGCCACGGCGCCGCTGATGGTCCGGACCGAGGCAATGACGGTTACGAGCAGAAAGGTCGGCAGAAGCGACCAGAATGCCGGGCCGAATTCGAGATCGAAGCCCGCCCACTCGCCCGTTGGAAAACCGATCCACGGCGCCTCGATGATGCGGTCCGTGTCGTAGAGGCCGAACGCGGCGGCGACAACGGAGCCTGCGACCACCCCGACGATCGGCGCCCACAAGCGTGGCGCGTCCGTCACCTTCAGCGCGATGCCTACGATGACGAGGAGTACCGCAAGGGCGCTCAGCGCCGATGCCATAACGGACGTGCCGTCCGGTACTGCGGTCAGGAGACCGAACACGGCAGGCATCACCGTCACGGGGATCAACATCAGGACCGTTGCCGAAAGCGTCGGTGTCAGCAGCCGCTGGAACAGCGGCAACCGCGCGGCCAGCACGAGCGGAAGCACGGACGAGACAACAACCAGGGTCGCCATAAGCGCTGGCCCGCCCTCGGCAACCGCGGTAATGCAGACGGCAATGTAGACCCCGGTGGGACCCATGACGACCAGGTGGCCGGTGCCGATTCGCCAGATCCGGATTGCGTGCAGGATCGTTGTAGCGCCGCAGATCGCGACCGTTGCGAACACCGCCCAGGAGAGATAGCTCTCGCTTGCTCCGCCGGCCCGCATCACGATCGTCGGGATCAGGATGATGCCAGCCAGTGAGAGAATGACGATCTGCAGTCCCAGGCCGAGCGAGAGCGCCGGAGCCGGCGTCTCATCGGGCTGGAAGCGGATGCCTCGCGTTTCGGCGGCGCTCATGTTGCCTGTCGGTCGCGCAGGCCGCAGGCCGTGCGGCGGCACGCTGGGCGAACGACCGCATCGGGACAAGGGCGGACTCCGGCCACGGCGGTTACCACCGGGACTCGCTGTCCGGCGGTTCGTCGCCGGTATCGATCCGGGTCATGACGACAGCCGGTAGGCAAGCGCGGCGGCGAAACGAGGCTCCCCCAGGTCCAGGACCCGCCACGCCTGTGACGGCAGGTGCGGGAAGCGGAAGATGCCGGACCGTTCTCCCCGCAGCATCGGTCCGGGAACCTCGAATCCCGACGGGTTCAGGGAAAACCCGGTGCCGAGTGCCTTGATCAACGCTTCCTTCATGCTCCACAGGCGATAGAAGATCTGCACTTTCTCCCGATCCGAAGCGATCCCCAGGAACCGCCGCTCCCTGGGGCCGTACACCAGGCTGCCGATGCCGTCGAGATCGCGCTGAGGCGCACGTTCCTCCACGTCGACACCGACACTCGCCTTGTCGGTGATCGCGATCAGGCCGTGCCCGCCGCTGTGACTGACGTTGAACGCCATGTCCACGGACCGGTCGGCGAGCCTCGCGTAGGGCTTGCCGTGTTCCAGAAAGCCGAACGAAAGCCGTTCACCAGAGCAGCCCAGGCGCTCGGCGAGGCTGACGCGAAGCGCCGCGCGGCAAAGGACGAACTCGCGGCGGGCACGCACGGACCGGAAGCGGAGGCCGCGCGCTTTCTCGCTGTCGTCGAGCAACGAGACCGCCCGCGCCTCGCGCCCGGCATCCGGCGCCAGATCGACATGGAGAACGGTCGTGCCATCCACCTCGCGCCAGTGAGTCCACCATGTGTTCTCCGTCAGGGTCATGGTCGGAGTCCTTGGTCGCCATGCCTCCGGGGACTCTACCGGCCGCATTCAATTCCGCAAACGAGCCACGTCTCCCGGAGTCGACCATGGTCCTCGATAGCTCCACCCGGGCGATCGGCACGGACTGTACCAGGACGCTGGAAGCGTTCCGGCGCACAACCGGACGCCATTGGCACCGTTCGACTCGAAGTTCCGGTGCCGGCTGGATATTCGTCGAGTTGGACAGGCGGCAGCTTTGGGCGTGGCGGCCATGTCGCCACCTGCTGACAGAGTGGATGCCCGGCCGACGCCGGTTCGGCTTCTCCGTGTCCCCTTTGCGGCACGTGTGCCGGTTGGCCGCAGGCGAAAGTCCGGAAGGCGCCAAGGCCAGCCGGCCTGCCCTCAAGAACCCATGGCGAGGAGCCCGTTGTTCGGTCGGGAACCCTGGCCCGGGCATCCTGTCGCACCGTCGACCCAGCGACGGGCCAGGTGCGACATCCTCTCAGTCGTCAGTGCAGATGTGCTGTTATGCCGCCTTCTGATCGATGTGCTGAACCAATTGATTCAGCGTCTCGAATTGCCGGCACTCCTCGGCGACCAGTCCCAGGCTGAACTCGTCGTTCACAATCTTGAAAAACGCGATGCAGTCTACCGAGGACACGCCGGAGTCAACGAGTTTCGCGTCGAAGTCGGGATCGCGACCAACGTCGAGATTATCGGCGATGATCTGCCTGATGCGGTCAGCGGTGGTGGCCATGTGTTCAGTCTCCAAACAGGGTTGAGCAAAAGCAGTTCGACGATGCTGAAACGACCCAAAGCCCTGAAGAAGGACAGACGGGCGACTGCGCCAACACGTCGACGTCACGCTAGAGATTCCCCTGTCCGGGTCAAGTGGGGTTTCCCGGATCGTGCAGAAGATCAATTGAAAAGGGGGTGATCAGTCGGTCATGGCCTCAAGCTCGTCGCGGGTGAGTTCGATGCCGAAACCGGGCGTGGCCGGTGGAACGAGGCGACCGTCTTTCGGGATGGCCATGCCCGGTGTTGGACGCCAGCCTTCCTCCAGCGGGATGCCGGGAGCCGAGTCAATGTAGAGTTCACCCCACATGTTGCTGGGCATGGCGTGGCACAGGTGCTGGCCGAACGAGTCGTTGACACCGCCGTGCAGGGCGACCTGGAGGCCTGCGCCTTCGGCGATGTGACCGATCTTGATACAGGCCGTCACACCTCCGACCCAGCGGACGTCGGGCTGGAAAATGTCGACGGTGCGGCGCGCCGCTGCCTCGCCGAAGGGAAGATGGGTGAACCAGCGTTCGCCGGTAGCCAGTGTCTGCCAGGGAAGACGCCGGCGCAGTTCCTCGTAGGAGGCGAAGTCTTCGGGGTAGAGATAGTCCTCGAGCCACTTCAGGCCGTAGGGCCGCAGCCGTTCGCCAAGCCTTACCATGAACTCGACATCTCCGGCCACCCAGCAGTCGAGCATCAGTTCACGTTCGGGACCGATCATCTCCCTGGCGTGCGCCACCTTCTGCTCGATCCTCTCCAGGGCCACGATGCCCTGAGCCTCACCTAGGAAGCATGGCAGTTTGACCGCCTCGAAGCCCGATTCGAGCATCCACGCAACGTCGTGGCCGGTGGCATAGCAGAAGGTCTCCGCGTGCGCCGGTCCGCCCAGCAGTTCATAGACCGGGCGCTGCAGGAGCTTTCCCTTGAGATCCCACAAGGCGAGATCAATGGCGCTGATCGCGTAGCTCACAATCCCGCCCACCCCGGGAACGCTGGCATGACGGAACATGAGATCCCACAACCGTTCGGTCGCCAGTGCATTGCCGCCTTCGATCATGGGAGCGAAGTACTCGTTGATCAGGGGCACGACTGCCCCGGAGAAATCGGTGATACCCATGCCCCAGGTGCCGTCGCCGGCGATTGCCAGGCACAGCGCCGGCGGGCCGCTGCCGCCGGGGTCGCGGGCCCGTCCGGAAAACTCGCGGTAACGCGACAGCGTGTTGCCGCCATCGCCTCCGGGCGGGATGGACGCACGTGGCGACGTTCCCCGGTCGAGAGGCGATCCCCGCTTGAGCGGACGGGCGATGATGCGTTCGATCTTCATGCCATAGACCCGAATCTCCGGCAGAGCGTATCCGATACGACCATCCGTCGCGATCCCGAATTCCTCGTCGCCCGGCGACACCGACCTGTCGATCTGCAGGTCGGGACAGCTCTGATTGGTGACGGCTTCGGGCTCGATCGTCCGCCATATCGCCCGATCGTCCCCGGTGATCACGCCATGAAGCGCTGATGCAATTCCGGCCGGTCACGGATACCCTGATCAGGATTCTGGTCATGTGACGGACGGTACATCTGTGATTGCGGACGTGATTATCGGCATGGATGCCGGCACTTCGGTGCTGAAGGCCGTGGCCTTCACGCTGGAAGGCGACGAGATCGGTATGGCGTCGCGGCCCAACAGCTACCGGATCGGTCCGGATGGTGCTGCCGAACAGGACATGGAGCGGACCTGGGCCGGGACCGCCGGCGCGCTACGCGATCTCACCGACAGCACGCCCGGTCTGCGCGGCAGGGTCCGCGCCCTTGCCGTGACAGGTCAGGGGGACGGGACATGGCTGATTGATTCGGCCGGAAATCCTGTCGGTCCGGCGTGGTTGTGGCTCGACGGCAGAGCGGCGGAGGAGACCCGCCGGGTCCGGGAGAGGCCTGACTACCAGGCGCTCTATGATGCCACGGGCACCGGAGTGGCGCCGTGTCAGCAATCGAGTCAGCTCGCCTGGATGGTCCGTCATACCCCGGATGTACTCCAGCGCGCCGCCACCGCCTTCCACTGCAAGGACTGGCTCTATTACCGGCTCACCGGCCAGCGCGTGACTGATCCGTCGGAAGCGGTCCTGACCTTCGGCAACTTCCGCACGCGCCAATATTCTGATGAACCCCTGGCACAATTCGGTCTTGAATCCCATGCCAGGCTGTTGCCCGACATCGTTGACGGAATGAAGGACTCCCACCCGCTCACGCGTGAAGCGGCTGACGCCACCGGATTGCCGGAGGGCCTGCCGGTGATTCTCGGCTACATCGATGGCGTCTGCACGGCACTTGGTGGCGGTATCCACGATCCTGCAGGTGGAGCCGCCTTCTCGATCATAGGCTCGACCGGCGTACACATGCGCTACGTGACCGGTGCACAGTCGGTGCGGTCCAGTCCCCGGCTTTCCGGCTACACGATGTGCTGCCCGCTTCCGGAGACCTACATCCAGATGCACTCCAATCTCTCGGGCACACTCAACATCGACTGGCTGCTGGATCTCATGCGCGACATTCTCGAGGACTCCGGAGTCAGCAGGAGTCGTGAAGACCTGATGCCACGTATTGATGCTCTGGCACATGTCGGCGAAGCCGGACGGATCCTCTATCATCCCTACATCTCTCCGGCCGGAGAACGCGGGCCCTTCCTTGCTCCAGAGGCGCGGGCCAGTTTCACAGGGCTCGATTCGGGGGCCGGCCTCGCAGAACTGGCGCGCGCCGTGCTGGAAGGTCTCGCCTATGCGGCGCGCGATTGTCACAGCGACATGGGTCCGGTTCCACCGGAAGTGCGCCTCGCGGGAGGCGCGTCACGGTCGAGCGTCCTGCGTGCCATTCTTGGTGCCGTGCTGGACCGGCGCTTGCGCCGTACCCGGCGTGACGAGACAGGTGCGGCGGGAGCGGCGATGATCGCGGCCATGCAACAGGGGATCTACACCACCATGGAAGACTGCACGGCCGACTGGGTGACACCGCTGCTGACAGCGGCCGAAGCGCCGGACCCCGAACTTGTCGGAATCTACGAGGAGCTCTATCCGCTCTATGTCCGAACCCGCGAGGCCCTGGCCCCGGTGTGGAGTGCGCACGCCGCCGTGAACCGCAGGGCTGACCGATGACCCGGAACATCTCGATCATTGGTGACCGCTTCATGCTCCCGTGGATGTTCGATGACGCCCTGCGCAAGGCCTGCGGGAGGCGGATCGTGACAAGGCTTCACGAACTGGCGTGGCCCGATGAGCCCATGGAACACGGCTACCGGGTTCCGGGAATGGAAGGTCTCAAGGAGTACATGGGTGTGCCAGACGACATCGTTGCGAGGATCGGCGTCGCCGAAGTCCTTGTGACCCATCTTGCTCCTCTTTCGGCCTCCATGATGGAGCGGTTGCCCCGGCTGAGGTGTGTTGCCGTCTCGCGCGGTGGGCCGGTCAACATCGATATGGCTGCGGCACGGGCGCACGGCATCCGGGTCGTCAACACGCCGGGGCGCAACGCATCGGCGGTGGCGGAATTCACCATCGGCGCCATTCTCGCCTTGACCCGCAACATCGCCCGGGGACACGAGGCCTTGCGCCAGGGCGTGTGGCGGGGGGACCTCTACCGCGCCGACGAGGCCGGCGTGGAACTCTGTGACATGACTGTCGGTGTCATCGGCTACGGAAACATCGGCGCTCGCGTCGTTCGCCTGCTGCGCGCCTTCGATTGCCACATTCTTGTCGCCGATCCCCTGATCGGTGTGCCGCCAGGGGACATGGATGACAAGGTGCGCCAGGTGGATGTCGATGCACTCCTCGAACAGTCGGATCTCGTGACACTGCACGCTCGCGTCACCCCCCGGACCGAAGGGTTCATGAACGCGGACGCCTTCGCCCGGATGAAGCAGGGGGCCTGGTTCGTCAATACGGCCCGTGGACCGCTCGTCGACTACGATGCTCTCGCACGTGCGCTCGACAGCGGGCACCTCAGGGGGGCGATGCTGGAGACTTTCGCCGTCGAGCCTGCGCCGGCGCACTGGCCGTTGCTCTCCCACCCCGGCGTGGTCCTGACACCGCATATCGCCGGGGCCTCCATGAAGACCGTGCGCGACGCTGCAACGCGGTTGGCGGAGGAAGTGCGGCGCTACATCGACGGCGAGCCGCCGCTCAACCCCTGCTGAAACGGATCAGCGACCCACGGCGTAGCACTGCCGGCGCGGACTGGCGGCGGCGCGCAGCACGCGGCCTTCCTTCGAGGCCATTGTCATCGAGTTGTAGTGACTCCAGTGCGGATAGATCCTGAGGTCGTGACCCCTGCGGTCGAGGTCATCGAGGGTGGACCGGGGGAAATGATCCTCGATGGCCAGATGGCCCGGCATCCACTCGCGCGGGTAGAACGAACTCGGCATGTGGTCGGTGTAGAAGGATGGCGCGTCAAGGGACTCCTGGAGAGTCATGCCGTGATCCACATGGCGCAGGAAGGCATGGAGAGACCACTGGTCCTGATGATCGCCCCCGGGCGTGCCGAAGACGAGGCGCGGTTCGCCCCTGTGAAGCGCCAGGGTAGGAGTCAGAGTGGTGCGAGGCCGCTTGCCTGGCTGCAGTGCATTGGGATGGGCGTCGTCGAGCCAGAACATCTGTCCCCTGACCGAGACCGGAAAGCCGAGACCGGGTACGACAGGCGATCCCGTGAGCCAACCACCGGAAGGGGTGCCCGAAATCATGTTGCCATGGCGGTCGATGACGTCGAAGTGGCAGGTATCACCATGGCGCCGGGCCACAAATTCGCTCCATGTCCGCCACGGTTTCGATCCGGCGCTGCTCTCGGGAGAGGTCGATGCATGGGCGATGTTGGTTGAGCCCAGAGCTCTCAGCGTGATGGCGCCACCGTAACCGTCGATCGTTCCGGGCCGCATCTCCAGGCTGGCGGCTTCCTCCACGAGTTGGCGCCGGCTGGCGCAGTAGTCTTCGGACAGCAGCCGTTCAAGCGGCACATCGACAAAGCGGGGATCGCCGTAGAAGGCCTCGCGGTCGGCAAGGGCAAGCTTGGCGCATTCCTGAATCACGTGGACGAATTCAGGCCCCGACGCATCCATGGCCGCCACGTCGAAGCCCTTGAGGAGGGCCAGCTGCTGGAGCAGGACAGGGGCCTGGGACCAGGGTCCGGCCTTGCAGACGGTGTAGTCGCCGTAATCCAGAGTCACCGGATCCTCGACGGTGGCGCGCCAGCGCGCCAGGTCATCACCGGTGAGAAATCCCGCATGGGCCTCGCCGCTGGAATCCATGACCGGTTCGCGCATGAACCGGTCGATCGCCTCTGCGACAAACCCCTCGTACCATGCCTTGCGTGCCGCCTCGACCTGGGCCTCGCGGTCACCGCCCGCGGCCTCCGCCTCCTCGATGATCCTCTCCCAGGTCCGGGCCTGCATGGGCAGGCGGTGGAGGTCACCGGCCTCGAGGGTGCCGTCACAGTAGGCTTCTGCCGATGTCGGCCAGAACTCCTCCATGAAGGGACGCGCTTGCCGGAGAACGGAAGCGACCGTCGGAGTGAGCAGGAAGCCGTCGCGGGCGATGGCGATGGCCGGTTCGAGAACCTCGCGAACCGTGAGGCACCCGTAGTCGCGCAACAGCAGCATCCAGGCCCCGAAACTGCCGGGCACGACGACGGGCAGATGTCCGGTTCCCGGCATGATATCGAGGCCCATGTTCCGCAGGGCCTCACCGGAGATCGTCGACGGTGCCACCCCCTGTCCACAGATGACGTCGACCCTGCTCCTCTTCTCGCTCCACAGGATGAGGGGGACATCGCCGCCTGGACCATTCTGGTCCGGTTCGACCACATGGAGGACACAGCCGGCCGCCACTGCCGCATCGAAGGCATTGCCGCCCCGTTCCAGCATGGCCATGCCGGCGGCACTGGCCTGCCAGTGGGTGGTGGTCACCATGCCGAAGGTTCCGACAAGTTCCGGGCGTGACTGGATCATGGCATGGCTCCCTGGCCGGCTATGGACTTGGGCGACAGGGTAGAGCACGCACCTGAAGCGTGCCAGTCAGGGGGAGGGCACGGCGGCGCCTGTCCGGTCACCCCTGTTCCGGCCAGTCGTCCGGGCCTCCTCCGGCGCGTTCGACATCGAGGTCCATGACATCGTCGGGCGGGCCCTCGGCCCGGCCGTTGGGACGCGCGGCCTCGATCTGTGTGCCGATGCCTCGGCTCTTCATTGCGGCTGGCGGGGGTTCACCCCAGAACTCACGCCACGGCTGCAGCATTTCGCTGCCCTCACCGGCTGAGCGCACGCCTCTGTCCGGAAGGGGCTTTCCGTCGACGAAGATCGTCGTGTCGGCGCGCTCGTTCCAGAACGCAAAGTGTCCGGCGATCGCCGCCACCACGGGCAGGGGGCGGACATACTGCCAGGCCACATCCCTGTAGCGAGTGCCATCGATCCGTACATGATGATAACGCGCACGACCCTTGTAGGGACAGAGCGTGTAGGTGGCACTCGGCTCGAACAATCCGGATTGCACGTCCTCTTCGGGGACATAGTAGCGCGTCACCAGTCCGGTCTCGAACAACAGCACGGGACGGCGCGTTTCCGCAACGGCACGTCCGGCGATCTCGACCCTGACGGATCGGGCGCTGCGCACCGCGTCCACCCTCAGGAACGGATCGCGCGCGTGCACGAGAATGCGCTCGTCTTCCTCCCACCAGGCGTCCATGCTGTGCCAGTCGAAACCGTAGTGACCGCTGGTGTCGGGCGATCCGCCCTTCGGCCGCAGATATCGCCACACGGCGAAGCGCGCGACACGTGATCCGGTGTCGAGATGCCAGTAGTTCGCCGTGCCCTTGTAGGGCGACGTGGTCGTATAGTCGGTGGCCACCAGAAGGTCGGTGCGCACGTCGTCTTCGGGAAAGTAGTAGACCGGCAGGAAGCCGTGCTGACGGAGCAGCATGGTGCGCTCGGAGTCCGCGACCCTGATGCCATCGAAGTGCACATGCACCCGCCGCGGACTTCGGTGCCATTCGTTCGTTGCGATCTCTGCCTTCACGGGCTCCCCCCTGGTTCCGTTCGGAGACGTCGATTCAGCCTACCCTGTGCGCGGATTGTCGGGCCAGACGTCACCCGGCCTGAAGGTCGGGCGCCGGTGGCAATTCCTGATCCACGTAGGGAGCAGGTCGATGCCGGCAAGAAGTCGTGCGTCGTGCGGTCATGTTGATGAAACTGCCACCGGCGTGGTCACGGGTGCGGCCGAGGTGGCGACCATGCCGTTTGTCATCCGGCGGTTTCAGGTCCTGGCATAGATGCCATCCACGTCACCGTCGCCACGCACATACTCACGCGAGGCATCACGCACCGGTTGCCAGTCCCAGGGTGTGCGACGGCCAACCGACAGGGCGGCGTGAAGGAACTTCCTGCGCCTCTGACTCTCGATCACGCGATCCTTCAGGGCCGCGGTATCCCACCGGCGACAGACCTCGCCGGCAAGATCGGTCTCGACGCCGCCGACCTCCGGTGTCCCGGCGAGGTTGACGAGTTCGTCAGGATCCTGCTCGATGTCGAAGAGCAGGGGCGGATCATCCTCGCAATGGATGTACTTCCAGCGTCCGCGGCGAATCATGAGCACCGGTGAGGACGCGCCCTCACCGCAGTACTCGCTACCGACGACATCGGGCCAGCCGTCACTGTGTCCGGCGGCCAGTCCGGCGATGCTGGCGCCGTCGATCGGCGCGAACAGTTCCGGCAGTTCGCCGTCGCCGGCCCATTCCAGGAAGGTCGGAAAGAGATCCAGCAGGGACACGTTCTCCCTGACCCGGCGCGCTCGATAGAGCGTCGGTGCATGCACGATCAGCGGTACGCGCACCGACCACTCGAAGAAGTTCATCTTGAGCCACAGGCCGCGTTCGCCAAGCATGTCTCCGTGATCGGCTGTCAGGACGACGATCGTATTGTCGTGTGCGTCGATGGCCTTGAGGGTCTCCAGGATCCGCCCGATGCGGTCATCGAGCCAGCTCATCACGGCATAGTAGGCGCGTCGCGCCCGGCGTACGTCCGCAGGACCGATCGTCTCCATGTGGCGACCGATCGTGTAGTACAATCTGCGACTGTGGGGGTCACGCTCCTCGAGCGGGATGTCGCCGACCCTGGGATCGTCGATCCCGTCGTCCGTGTAGAGATCCCAGTGAGACGGAGGCGCCAGGTAGGGGTCGTGCGGGCTGATGAAACTCGCCGCCAGGAAGAAGGGCCGGCCATCGGCCCGGTCGGCGTGATCGTGCAGCCAGCGGCAGGCCTCGACGGTTGCCTCCTCATCGTAGCTCGTGTTGACGCTGCGCCGCCGGGGTCCCGCATCGCGCACAATCCGCACCGAGTGGAACCACGGTTCCCAGAAGGTCGGACCCAGCGACCAGTCGCTGGTCCACGAGAAGTCGGCGGGATAGACGTCGGTCGTCACCCGATCCTCGAAACCGTGAAGCTGATCCGCACCGACAAAGTGCATCTTGCCGGAAAGACACGTGTGATAGCCCATTGCACGAAGATAGTGTGCGAAGGTCGGGACCTCGGATGGAAATTCGGTTGCGTTGTCGAACGCTCCGATGCGGCTCGGCATGCGGCCTGACATAAGGCTGAAGCGAGCCGGCGCACAGATCGGGTAATTGCAGTAGGCGTTCTCGAACACAACGCCCTCGCCGGCCAGCCGCTCCAGATTGGGCGTCCGGCACACCGTGCCGCCGTAGGGCTTCAGCACCTGAGGCGCGAGTTGATCCATCATGACAAGGAGGATGTTGGGAGGTGCCGTCATGGTTCGTCGGTCTGGTCTCGGTTCCAGCGGACAGACTAGACTACCCTCTGCATCGGGGGAATCCGTGATGAAGCTGCCGGAGAGCCTGTGGGCCGCGAGCGCGGCGCCGGCCATCGACACGCCACCCCTTGCCGGAGAGACCGGTGCGGACGTCGCCATCGTCGGTGGCGGCTTTACCGGACTGTCGGCGGCACTTCACCTGGCTGAAGCCGGCAAGCGGGTGATCGTGCTGGAAGCCGGAGAACCTGGCTGGGGCGCCTCCGGGCGAAACGGCGGCCAGGTCAATCCGGGCTGGCGCATGCTGCCCTCGGAGGTTGCGGCAAAGTATGGCGGCAACAGGACGCCTGCCGTATTGGCCATGCTCGATCAGGCGACGGAACTCGTGTTCGACCTGATTGGCCGCCACGGCATCGACTGTGATCATGAACGCCCCGGACTGGTCAGCGCCGGGCTTGGCCGCCACGCCAAGGCCTTCCTCGAGGCGTGGTCCCGGGAATGGGGCGAACAGGGTGTGAAGGTCGAGCGCCTGGAACGTGCTGCCCTGAAGGATCTCATCGGCACGGACTACTACCATATCGGCATGCACGACCCTCGGGGCGGTCACGTGCAACCACTGTCTTTTGCCCGCGGTCTGGCGCGGGCGGCCATCGCAAGGGGCGCCATCGTTCATGGCGGGACCCGCGTCCACAGTGTTCATGCGCATGGTGCCGGTTGGCGCCTGGCAGCCACCGGAGGCGAGGTCGAAGCCGAACATCTGCTGCTCTGCACGAATGGCTACAGCGACCGCCTGTGGCCCGGACTCGAGCGCTCGGTGGTGCCCGTCACCAGTTTCATCGCCGCGAGCGAGCCCCTGGATGAAGCCCGCCGCAGAGCCATCCTGCCCGGTCGTCATGCCGTCGCGGAGACCCGCCGGACGCTGCACTATTTCCGGCTCGATCGCGACGACCGCTTCGTCATGGGTGGTCGCGGCAATTTCACGAACGGTGCGGAGCCGGGTTCGGTCGGACATCTGCGCAAGATGGCCACGGCGATCTTTCCGGCGCTCGACGGCGTCGCCTGGACCCACCGCTGGGGCGGCCGGGTGGCCGTGACGCCCGATCACACGCCACGTCTCTTCCGGCTCGCCCGGAACGTCCACGCCGGTCTTGGTTTCAACGGACGCGGCGTCGCCATGAGTACGATGTTCGGCACCCAGCTCACGCGCCTCGTTCTTGGCGAGGAAACCGACATGCCCGTGGAATCGCTGGGCCTCGTCCCCCGTCATGGCTTGCGACAGTTCGGTCTCACCTGGTACCTCGTCTCCGGCGTGATGCGCGACCGTCTTGATCTGCAGGAAACGCCGCCCACCTGGACCTGACTCCCGGCTCTTGCGCTCAACGCACTGGCGAGGCGATGTGGCTGCCGACCAATCCAGATCGCCACGGCACGCGTTGGCCCCGGCCAGGGTCGCCTTGAGGACCATGTCAATGGTCGATTGCGAGAGCGGCCCGGTAGTGGCCTCTCCGTTGCCAGCACAGCCGGTGCGGTATCAGGGCAGGTTGAGGTCGGCCAGATCCGGCACCGGGCCGTCCCACCGGGGATCCTCGGACCAGGTATTCCACGATGCATTGATCACCCGGTCACGCTGACGCCAGTCGTCCAGCACGAAGCTGATCCAGAACTCCATCATCTCCTCGTCCGAACCCCAGCCCCACGTCACGGTCTTGGGCGGCAGCGTCGGGTTGTAGGGGTTGTGGGAGGTGTTGTTGAATCTTATCCAGCCGTCGATCGTGCTGCCGGCGGGCAGGTGGATCGGTTCGCGGAAGGTGTAGATGTTCTGCCACCGCAGATCCCATTCCTCGACATGGACGAGGGGCACCTGCGTGCCGTCCGGAAGGGTCGCGATCGCCCTGGCCTCGGCGCCCAGGTAATGCATGTGCGGCAAGATGTCGATCAGCTTGATCGACGCCGGAACCTCCATCCGGACATGGCGCCAGTAGGTGTCCGATTCCGGAGGGATCGCGAGCTGTTGCGTGCCGATCACGAGCCCGTCAACCCAGTGAGCAACGGGCTCGTCGGCGAATCTCAGGCCGATTCGGCTCCGGTCCTCCGTGGCCCTGCCACTGAGGTGGTAGTGGATCTCGAACACGATGTCACCGGCGCCGGCCGGCAGCCACATGGCATGCTTGTCGGGCAGGACATAGGGATCGACGCCGGGTGTCCAGCCTCCGATGCCCCAGGTTTCCTGCTCGCCGCTGTAGTCGAAGAAGTTCCCCGTCCCGAAGACGGAAAAGCCCGGTATGTCGTCCTTGGCGTCCTCACGGCGCGCAGCACCTGAGTAGTCGACGAAAAGGTTGGCGTGATGAACGACGCTCTCGTCGCCGGGCTGGAATTCGATGGCCCTGATTCCATGCTCCTCAAACAGCTCGAACGGGATGACGAAGTACCGATAGATATCGGGACCAGTCGCGGGAATGGCGAAGGGCTCCTCCATCTCGAGAACGAGATCCGGTTCGCCGATGCGCCACTCGGGGTCCGGCCACACCGTTTCCGGGAGCGCATCCGCTGCGTCCCCCAGCGGTGCACCGGCTTCGGCCCATGCTGCGAGGAGAGCGATCTGGCGGTCGGAAAGATGTCGCTCGTCGCGGAAGGCACCGAACCCCTCGACGGCACGCCAGGGCGGCATGATCTGCTCGCGGGTCACGAAGGCCAGCATGCGGGCCCGGCGTCTGGCATCGACAAAGGTATCGAGCGGGAAGGGGGCAACACTGCCGTCCCTGTGGCACTCCGTGCAGTTGGCCGTGAGCAGGGGAGCGATATCCCGGTTGTAGGTCACGGATTCCGGCAGTCGGTCCGCATCCCAGCCCTCGAACACGCAGCCGACTGGCGTCGTGGAGACGGGCAGCGGATCGTCAACCGCCCCCACCATCGCGATGGCATCCTTGAGGTCGTGGCTGGTGATCTGGTTGCGCAGCACGCCGATCGCTTCGAAACGGTCGTCGATGCGGCCGCGGTAGATGACATTGTCTCCGGTATCGATGACAAAGGCCTCCGGAGTGACGACGGGGTTGAGGCGCAAGGCGAGGTCACCGGAGGGATCGAAGATGACGGGAAAGTCAAAATCGTGGTCAGCCACGAAGTTCCTGGCTTCGCCCACCGTCAGATAGGGGCCCGACATGACACCGTAGAAGGAGGCGTCATGCGCATCGGCAAATGTGGCAAGGTCGTTGAGCTCGGGAGCGTAGCGGTTGGACACCGGACAGAAGGCGTTCATGAACAGGAGGACCACCGGCCGGACGCCGGCGTCGGTCCCGATGCGATGAACGGCGCCGTCGAGATCAACCATGCGGGTGCCGTAGACTTGGGCCACCTGGCCGCTCCATGCGTCGTGGCTATCGTAGGCGGTATCCCCCGTTGCCACGCCGAAGGGGCAGGCCAGGATGGCAAGAGCGAGGAAGTGAGCCATTATGGCGGTAAGGCGGCAGTGCATGAATCCACCCCTCTCCAGGTGTTCGTGGATGGCAATTCTGATAGATCAATATAGATTGTCAATAGTGACAATCAATTTTTCCGACAAGACACGCGCAATCCGGGGTGACATCCATGGCGCGTCCTGATCTCAGTGCCGAGCGATCGGAACAGATTCTCGATGCGTTCTCGCGGTGCGTGGCACGGTCGGGGCTGGACGCCGCCTCCCTGGAGGAGGTGGCCGGTGAAGCGGGTGTCAGGCGCTCGATCATCCGTCACTACATCGGCAACCGAGACGATCTGGTTGCGGCATTCCTCGATCGTCTGGAAGCCCGCCTCCAGCTGCAAAACGACGAGATGCGCGCCTGGTTCATCGCCAATCCGGGCGTCGGGAGCGTGCCGGACTACCTGTTTCCGGAGGCTCCGGACGACGAGTTGCCGGTCCTCGAATCGGTTTATTCTGCCGCCCGTCGCAATCCGGCGATTGCCGCCCGCCTCGAGAGCTGGCTCCAGGGCTTCGTCGATGCCCTCGGGGATGTGCTGCGTGCCTCGTTTCCCGATGCGGATCCAGATGACGTCACGACCGTTGCCCACGGCCTTGCCGCCATCTACAACGATCACCAGTCGATGCTGACCCTAAGAGGACCGCCTCGCTACCGCGCCATGGCGCTTGCGGCGGCTCACAAGCTGATCGCCTCGCTGACAACGCGGGCAAGACCATGACCCAGTCCTTCGGACCAGCGGGAGCAGGGTCGATGGAGTGTCCGGTGCACGGAGGGTCGCACGACAGGAACCCACCGAACCAACTGCCGTCACCCCGACTGATGGAGGGATCCGATGCGTGATGGCGTCGCTGGATGCTGTGACAACCTTGCCTGCCACATGGACAGCCGGCAGGCGGAGATTCTCGACTGGGGTTGTGGCGACGGCGCGGCCGGCGCGGTTCTCGCAGGTCTTGGATACCGGGTCATCGACGGCATGGATGCCTGCGCCACCATGCTCGCACAAGCACGCGCGAGGGGCGCCTACCGCCGGCTCTTCAGCGTCACGTCACCCGCTGATCTGCCGGATCGCACCTACGACGCTGTCGTCGCAGCAGGGGCTTTCAGGGGCGGCGATGCTTCTCCCGACGTGCTTGACGATCTCGTCAGACTGCTGAGGGCGGGAGGAGTATTGTCCCTTGCCGTGGCGCCTGGAGGCGGGCTGGCGGACGCTTGCGAGCGGATGTGCGCGGCAGGCGCGCTGTTGAAGATGAAGGCTACCTGGGACAGGCTCCCGCCAACGGGAGAACCGGTCGTGCGGTTTCTGGTTCTCGGACGATTCTAGCTGGGGTCACACATCATGCAGATCAACATGCAGGGGCCGGCAGGCCGCTACAATCCGCCCTACGGCGGAATCGCGACATTCCTGCGTCAGGACTACTGCGACGACATCGCCACTCTCGATGCCGACTACGCCATTCTCGGGACACCGATCGACGAGGGGTCTCCCTTCATGGGCGGGTCGCGTTTTGCTCCCCGTTCCATCCGGGAACACTCCCTGAGGTTCGGATCAGCGGGGTACTACGACAGCCTCACCGGCAAGTCCTACCTGGTCGAGGAAACGGCAAACCGGCGCATCGTCGATGTCGGAGACAGTGACATCCTGACCACCAATGTCGAAAGGACATTCGACAACATCACCGCTGATGTCGCGGGGATCCTCGAGCGCGGCGCCATGCCGGTCATCATCGGTGGCGATCACTCGGTTACCTATCCGGTGGTGCGGGCGTTCGGTGAGCCCATGCACGTCATGCACTTTGACGCCCACCTGGATTATCAGCCCTTCGTTCACGACCTGCGGTTCACGAACGGCCATGCCTTCCGTCACATCAAGCCCATGTCCCATGTGCTGTCGCTGACACAGATCGGCATCCGCAGCCTCAGAAGCGCCCTCCAGGAGTTCATCGACGCCCGCGCCGAAGGCAGCCACATCGTCACCATGGATGACATCCGCCGGCTTGGCCCCGAGGGCTTTGTGCATGAGACCTTCCCGCGGGGCGAAAAGATGTATGTGTCGATTGATGTCGATGTTCTCGACATGTCGCTCGTGCCGGGCTGCGTCTCTGCCGAACCCAACGGCATGCTCTATGCCGAACTGCGCGACATCCTGCGCGCCACGGCACGACACATGGACGTCATCGGCTTCGACTTCGTCGAGGTCAACCCCCAGCTCGACGTCGGCACCGGCGTGACGTCCTACCTCGGGGCTCACACCATGCTGGAGTTCCTCGGCGCCATCGCCGAGGCGAAGGCCGCCAGAAGGTAGGTTCCGCCCGGCACGGCAGGCGCGTCACACAAGATGACGGTCGATGGGCACGGACCAGCGGCGCGTCAGGATCCGGTCACGGCCCTCCCGGACGTCGAGATCGGCGGCGAGATGGAACTGTTCGCGTGATGCCCTGAGATGGGTGCGGGCACGCACGTCCACCTCGAAATCGCCGCGTTTCATGTGGGTGGTGACGACGACCTCACTCTCGGCGGAGAGCGGGTCGTCCGGAGTGATGCTCATGCGTTCGAAGGTGTCCCTCGCGAACTCGAGACCATGGTCTTCGATGCGGTAGGTGCCGCTGCCCCGCTCGGACGTCACTTCGAGACGCCCTGATTGCTGATCAATCGTGGTTACGTTGCGCGATTGCGGAGCGGCGATCTGCGTCATTGCCATCGCCGGTGCCTGTTCCGGTTCCTCGAATTCACCGATCCGGGGCCCGCCCGTGGCAGGTCTCACCGGAAGGTCGAGCACACTGGTCCCGGTATGGACCGTCAGCAGTACCGGTTCGGGAGCCGGAAACAGCATCGGCCAGTAGGTTGTGGAGAGCGACATGCGGATCCGGTGCCCCTTGCGAAAGCGGTAGGCGCAGTCGTTGAGCGTCAACTGCACCGTCGTCGGGCTGCCCGTGGGCATGGCTTCGGGCTCATCGTGTCCGTGGCGATGGGTCAGGTTGAGGACACCGAAGGACGCCCGTGACACCGCGCCATCGGGACGGACGTCGTTGAGGCGGGCGATGAGATAGGCGACCGGCCTGTCGACCTCGAGTTCAAGTTCCGCCACCGGCTGGCCGAGAATGTCGATGTCCGTGTCAAGAGGTTGGGTCTCGAAGGTGATCGACGCACCGTCGTCCTGGCGCTGATCGCCAGGGAACTCGGTTCCGTCACCGCCGGTGCCGTAAGGGCACCATTCGCCGCCGGCAAGACCCAGCGTCTGGGGCGTGACGGCGGATCGCGGCTCGTTGCGGGCCGGCTTCCCCGCCAGAGCGCCCCGGGGCGGGGGGCGTGACGGCGTCTCGGGCCTCGTGGCGCCCCGCTCCCCCGCCGAGACCGTCCGGGTTCAGGTGGTAGCGGCGGTTGCGGATTCGCTGCGAGGGCCACGTGACCTCGCCGATCCAGTGACCCGGACAGTCACGGTACCAGGAACGGGGCGGCACCCCGTCCTGCAGGAAGACCCGCAGCATGGGCTCTTCCATGATTCCCGTCTCCTCGTGCTTGAGCCAGTGATCCCACCAGCGCAGCATTTCCTGGAGAAAGCCGAAGTGGGGGCCGGGCGCGGTCTCCATATGGCCCCACTGGTGGGCATGGGGGCCGATGAGTCCGAGGCGCGGTACCTCGAGCCCGGCAAGCAGGCGGAAGACGGCATTGGAATAGCCGTCGAGCCAGCCACCGACGGCGAAGACCGGGCAGCGGATGGCGCCATAGTCCTCGCACACCGATCCGTGACACCAGTAGGCATCGCGCGTCTGGTGGCGCATCCAGGTTTCGACGGGGCAGGGGACGTCCTCCAGCCGCGCTTGCCAGTTCGCTCGCCAGTCCTCTCCCATGATCAGCGGGTCTCCGGGGAGGGGCAGGATGCCGAAGAAGGTGGTTCCCCAGTCGAGGTTGTCGTTGAGCAGACAACCACCCATGTAGTGCATGTCGTCGCTGTAGCGGTCGTCGGTGGAGCACGACGTGACCACGGCCTTGAGTTCCGGAGGCTGCAGGGCGGCCACCTGAAGCGAGTTGAAGCCGCCCCAGGAGATGCCGAACATGCCCACGTTGCCGGTGCACCAGGACTGCCTGGCGATCCAGGCAATCACCTCGCGGCCGTCCTCGAGTTCCTGCCTGGTGTACTCGTCGCGCATGACGCCGAAACTGTCACCGGCGCCGGCTAGGTCGACGCGCAGGCTGGCATAGCCGTGGCCGGCGAACCAAGCGTGTTTCGGCTCGTCTCCCGGCCGCGTCATGTCGCGCTTGCGATAGGGGAGATACTCGAGAAGCGCCGGCACCGGGCGGCGTTCCGCATTGTCGGGAAGCCAGATGCGCGCCGCCAGGCGAACGCCGCGCTTGAGAGGGATCCATACACCCTCTTCCCTCACCTCCACCTTCGAGGGCAGAGCGTCGACGATGCGCATGACTGTGACTCCCGCTGCTCCATGACAGTCTACACGCATCCGTGCCATAGCGCCTTGTCGTCGCGCCGGTGTCGAGTTTGATTGACCAGTCAGAAAACCTGGGTGATGCTCACCAGGTCCGCAACCAGGTGACGCGGACACAACATGAAACCCGGGGCCACAGGGCTCCGGGCTGGTGACAATCTGGAGGATCACATCCATGGATATCAGGGATACCATCAAGCGACTTGAAAACGGGGAACTGAGCCGTCGCGAACTCGGCCAGGCGATGGCCGCGGTCGGACTGGTGTCGACGGTGATGCCGTTGACGGCGGCCCGTGCCGAGGAACAGGCGATCTACTTCACGTGGGCCGGTTATGACGATCCGATTTACTGGCCAGGTTATGTCGAGAAACATGGCGTGGAGCCGGACTGCCCGGTCTATGGCGACGCCGAGGAGGGCTTCACCAAGGTGAGAGCAGGCTTCGTCGTGGATGTCATTCATCCGTGCAGCAACAATGTGCCCCGCTGGCGGCACGCGGGCATTCTCCAGCCCATCGACACGTCCAGACTTTCCAATTGGAAGGACTTGATTCCGGCGCTCTACAACATCCAGGACGCCCAGCACGAGGGAGAGCAGTATTTCGCTCCCGTCGAGTGGGGACAGACGTCGATCACCTACCGCACGGACATCGTCGACTGGCAGGGCGAAGAGGAGTCGTGGGGGCTGCTGTGGGACGAGCGCTATGCCGGCAGGCTTTCGATCATCGATGCAGCCGAGGATGCCTGGTGGTGCGCCGCCATCTATGCCGGCGTCGATACCGACAACCTGACCGATGAAGCCTTGGCAAAGGTGCTCGATATCCTGAGGCAGCAGCGTGACCTGCTGCGGTTCCGCCAGAGTGACATGACGACGGTGGAACAGGCTCTCGCCTCCGGCGAACTCGTGGCGGCCATGACCTGGAACAGTTCGCCCCTGGAACTCACCAGGCAGGGCATTCCGGTGAAGTTCGCCAACGTCAAGGAGGGCGCGCTCACCTGGGTCTGTGGCACGGTGCTGACCAGCAATGCGCCTCACTACGACAAGGCCCACGATCTCATTGACGCGATGCTCGCTCCCGAGGTCGGGGTGCACACGATCGTGGAAAACGGTTACGGTCACTCGAGCGCCGCGGCATTCGATCTCGTCAGTGACGCCGATCTGACGGCCCGTGGACTCTCGAGAAATCCCTCCGACATCCTGGACAAGGGTGTCTTCCTGAGAGCGCAGGAAGAAGAGATCGAGACCATGATCAACCGTGACTGGGGTGAGATGATCGCCGGATTCTGACCGGACATCTCACCTTTTTGTCTGACAGAAGGGAACCGGGACACGCGTGGTCCCGGTTCCCGTTCCCTTCACAATGTGGTGGAAGCGATATGCCAGATGTCGCATCCCCGGCTTCGACCGGGTCGCAACCGACCGGCACGGCGGATCGGCGCCTTGCCGCCCGGCAGGCACGGTGCCAGCAGCTGATCGACGCCACCATCGAGTCCATCGCCAGGCGGGGGTTTTCGGGCACCACCCTGGCAACGGTTACGAGAGGCGCCAGGCTCTCGCATGGCGTGGTCAACTTTCACTTCCGCACCAAGGAAGACCTCTATGTCGAGACCCTGGGGTACCTGGCGCGGGAGCACTATGCGCTGTGGCGTGACGCCATGCTGAATGCGGGTCCGGACCCGGCGAACCAACTTCAGGCCATCCTGGAGGCGGACTTTGATCGCCGGATCTGCTCCAGAAAGAAACTGGCGGTGTGGTTCGCCTTCTGGGGTCAGGCGAAGTACCGGCCCGCCTATCTCGAGATCCATCATCGCTTCGATGACGAGAGATACGTCGAGATCTGCCGCCTGTGCCGGGAACTGGTGGCAAGCGGCGGATACCAGAACGCCGACGCGGAAGGCATTGCCCGCAGCCTCGAGGCCCTGGTCGACGGCCTGTGGCTCAACCTTCTCATGTATCCGCGGGATATCCGCCGGCAAACCTCGAGAACGGACTGCCTCGCCTATCTCGCCACGGTCTTTCCGCATCATTTCGCGCGGCCGGTGACGCATGGCTGCACGGCCTGATGCGGTGACCCGGGACTTACGCCACGACATCCTGTTCGAACCGGTGGCCATCGGGCCGGCGAACCACGCGTGTTTCGGCTCGTCTCCCGTCCGCGCCATGTCGCGCTCGCAACAGGGGGGCATTCGAGAAGTGCGGGCACCGGATTGTGTTCCGCATCCTCGGGTAGCCAGTTGCGCGCCGCCAGGCGAACACCGCGCTTGAGTGGGATCCACACACCTTCTCCCCTTACCTCCACCTTCGATGGCAAGGCGCTGACGATGCGCATGGCCGTCTCTGCGCTCGTTCATGCCAGTCTGCACACAACAGTCGCGATGGGTTTCATTGGCCGGGTCACCTTGAAACTTGATTGACCAGTCAGAAAAATTGGAAGATGCTCACCGGGTCCGCAACCGAGTGACGCGGACACAACATGAAACCCAGGGCCACCGGGCTCCGGGCTGGTGACAATCTGGAGGATCACATCCATGGATATCAGGGATACCATCAAGCGACTTGAAAACGGGGAACTGAGCCGTCGTGAGCTCAGCCAGGCGATGGCTGCGGTCGGACTGGTGTCGACGGTGATGCCGTTGACGGCGGCCCGGGCCGAGGAACAGGCGATCTATTTCACGTGGTCCGGCTATGACGTGCCGGAAATCTGGCCAAGCTATGTCGAAAAACACGGTGTGGAGCCGGATTGTCCGGTCTTCGGTGACGCCGAGGAGTCCTTCACCAAGGTGAGGGCGGGGTTCGTGGTGGATGTCATGCATCCCTGCAGCAACAATGTGCCGCGCTGGCGGCACGCGGGCATTCTCCAGCCCATCGACACGTCGCTGCTTTCCAACTGGAAGGACGTGGTCCCGGCGCTCTACAACATCCAGGACGCCCAGCACGAGGGACAGCAGTGGTTCGCTCCCTTCGAGTGGGGACAGACGTCGATCACCTACCGCACGGACATTGTCGACTGGCAGGGCGAAGAGGAGTCCTGGGGGCTGCTCTGGGATGAGCGCTACGCCGGCAGGCTTTCGATCATCGATGCGGCCGAGGATGCCTGGTGGTGCGCAGCCATCTACGCCGGTGTCGATACCGAAGACCTGACCGATGAAGCCCTGGCAACGGTTCTCGAGAGCCTGAGGCAGCAGCGTGACCTGTTGAGGTTCCGCCAGAGCGACATGACGACGGTCGAACAGGCTCTGGCCTCCGGCGAACTCGTGGCGGCCATGACCTGGAACAGCTCACCCCTGGAACTCACCAGGCAGGGCATTCCGGTGAAGTTCGCCGACGTCAAGGAGGGAGCGCTCACCTGGGTCTGTGGCACGGTGCTGACCAGCAATGCGCCCCACTACGACAAGGCCCACGATCTCATCAACGCGATGATCGCTCCGGAGGTCGGAGAGCATGTGATCGTGGAGTTCGGTTACGGTCACTCAAGCGCCGCGGCCTTCGATCTCGTCAGTGATGACGATCTTACGGCCCGTGGACTCTCGAGAAATCCCTCCGACATTCTGGACAAGGGTGTCTTCCTGAGAGCGCAGGCTGAAGAGATCGAGACCAAGATCAACCGTGACTGGGGTGAGATGATCGCCGGTTTCTGACCGGATATCGCACCTATTTGTCCGACAAGAGGGAACCGGGACACACGTGGTCCCGGTTCCCGCCCCCTTCACAATGCGGTAACGCGTTATGCCAGCTGTCGCATCCCCGGCTTCGACCGTGTCGCAACCGACCATCACGGCGAGCCGTCGCCTTGCCGCCCGGCAGGCACGGCGCCAGCAGCTGATCGACGCCACCATCGAGTCCATCGCCAGGCGGGGGTTTTCGGGCACCACCCTGGCAACGGTTACGAGAGGCGCCAGGCTCTCGCATGGCGTGGTCAACTTTCACTTCCGCACCAAGGAAGATCTCTATGTCGAGACCCTGGGGTACCTGGCGCGGGAGCACTATGCGCTGTGGCGAGACGCCATGCTGAATGCGGGGCCGGATCCGGCGAAACAACTGCAGGCCATCCTGGAAGCGGACTTCGATCGCCGGATCTGCTCCAGAAAGAAACTGGCGGTGTGGTTCGCCTTCTGGGGCCAGGCGAAGTACCGGCCCGCCTATCTCGAGATCCATCATCGCTTCGATGACGAGAGGTATGTCGAGATCTATCGACTGTGCCGGGAACTGGTGGCAAGCGACAGATACAAGGGCGCCGACGCGGAAGGCATTGCCCGCAGCATCGAGGCCCTGGTCGACGGCCTGTGGCTCAACCGTCTCATGTATCCGCGCGATATCCGCCGGCAGACCGCGAGAACGGACTGCCTCGCCTATCTTGCCACGGTCTTTCCGCATCATTTCGAGCGGCCGGAGACGCAAGGCTGCGCGGCCTGATGCGATGACCCGGGATCCACGTCACGACATCCTGTTCGAGCCGGTAGCCATCGGGCCGGTGACGGCCCGCAACAGGTTCTACCAGGTGCCGCATTGCACCGGAAGCGGCTGGCAGAGCCCGCACATCCTTGCCGGACTGCGCGCCATGAAGGCCGAAGGCGGCTGGGCCGTGGTCAACACGGAATACTGTTCGCCTCATCCATCGATCGACGACACCCCCTATCCCATGGCTTCGCTGTGGGATGACCGCGACATCCGGGCTCACGCCCTGATGGCCGACCAGGTGCACGGGCACGGTTCCCTTGCCGGCGTGGAACTGGTTCTGGGCGGCGCGAGGATGGCCAACCACCTGACCCGCGAAGTACCGCTCGGAGTGGTCAGCATGCCGCTTGCCACAGGAGAACCCTTCCAGACACGGGCCATGGATCGCCAGGACATCCGCGAGGTCAGACGATGGCACCGCAATGCGGCTCTGCGCGCCATGAAGGCGGGTTTCGACATCGTCTACGTCTATGCCACCCACGATTACCTGCTGTCGCAGTTCCTGTCGCCGGTGCTCAACACCCGCTCGGATGAATACGGCGGATCGCTCGCCAACAGGGTGCGTCTGGTGCGCGAACTCATCGAGGACACGAAGGACGCTGTCGGCGCGACCATGGCTGTCGCGGTGCGATTCTCAGCCGAGACGAACGGCGGCGGTGGCGGTGACGGCACACCGGTTCCGGGCGAAACCGAAGACATGCTGGGACTGCTGGGAGAACTGCCGGACCTCTGGGACATCAACGTCAGCGACTACTCCCTCGAAATGGGGCTGTCACGATTCGTCGGTGAGGGGTCCCTGGAATCCTACGTTTCGACCATCCGGTCCCTGACGACGAAGCCGATCGTGTCTGTTGGACGTTTCACCTCTCCGGATACCATGGCGGCCTGGGTGAGGAAGGGGCTGGTTGATTTCATTGGTGCGGCGCGGCCCTCCATCGCCGATCCCTTCCTTCCGAAGAAGATCGAGGAGGGACGTGTCGAGGACATCCGCGAGTGTATCGGCTGCAACATCTGCTACATGGGTGATGCCCGCGGCGCCCCCATCCGCTGTACACAAAATCCCACCATGAGCGAGGAGTGGCGCCGCGGCTGGCATCCGGAGTCCATCGCCAGCCGGGGATCCGCGTCACGCGTTCTCGTCGTCGGGGCGGGACCGGCTGGCCTGGAAGCAGCTCTTTCCCTGGGGAGACGGGGATATGACGTCGTGCTTGCCGAGGCTACCCGCGAGCTTGGCGGCCGGGTGACAAGGGAAGCCATGCTTCCCGGCCTCGCGGAATGGCGGCGTGTGCGTGACTATCGGGTGACCCAGCTGAACAGGCTGGCCAACGTGGAGATCTATCCTGAAAGCACGCTGGGTCCGGAAGATGTCCTCGAGGTGGCGGCGGACCATGTGGCTGTGGCGACGGGAGCGCGCTGGAGAGCCGATGGTTTCGGCACCAGCAATCGCCGGGGGATCGAGAGCCTCGGGCCCCGTGAGAGCCTCTTCACGCCCGATGACATCATGGCCGGACGGTTACCTGAAGGCCGTGTGCTCGTCTATGACGATGACCACTACTACATGGGAACCGTCATGGCCGAGGCGCTGCGTGGCCAGGGTCTCGAGACCACGCTCGTGACGCCGGAAGATGCCGTCTCGTCCTGGGGAGGATTGACCCTGGACCGCTGGCGGGCCCGCAGACGGCTCATGGAGACCGGTGTCGGCATTGTCGTGGCCCATGAACTGGTATCCTTCGATGGCCGCCGGGCCCGCTTGGCCTGCTGCGCGAGCGGCGAGGAACGGGACATCGACGCGGACTCCATCGTTCTTGTCACTTCGCGGACCCCAGATGATGCCCTCTACCGGTCGGTTCGCGAAAGCATGGAGGCGGGAGAGAAGGGCGCGCCGAAGTCGCTTAGACGGATCGGTGACTGTGATGCGCCTGCCATCATCGCCGCGGCGGTGTACTCCGGCCACCGTTACGCCCGCGAACTCGACACCGACATCGATCGCGACAATCCTCTCAGACACGACCGGGTCAACGTGGAGACGAACCATGAAAACTGACGGCGCCCTGCCGATAGCCGAAGTCTGGTTTGCCATCGAGGCTCTCGATGACGGGATCATCCGGTTCCGGGAAGACCACATCGATTCCTATGCCGTGGGCGACATCTGGCTTGTCCGCGGGCGGGACCGGGACCTTGCGGTCGATACGGGCACCGGCATCGTGCCGCCCGCCCCGCTCGTCGAGGCCGTGGCCGGCAAGCCCGTCACTGCCGTAGCCCTCAACTGCTACTATGACCATGCCGGCGGCTGGGCGAGTTTCGCGGACCGCGCCTGTCATCCTCTCGATGCACAGGAACTTCGCGCACCCACCCGGGAAAGCGTAGGCGCCGGAACCTATCTCAACCGGACGACGCTGTGGGCGCTGCCTCATGAACACTACGACGTGGACGGCTACACCATGACTCCGGCCGAGCCCACGCGTCTTGTCGAGGACGGATCACAGTTTGATCTGGGCGACCGCGTGCTCGATGTCCTGCATGTCCCGGGGCGCTCACCAGGCGGTCTTGCGATCTGGGACGGCACAAGCGGTACGCTCTTCACCAGCGACATGCTCTATGACGGCGATCACGGACCTGCCTGGCCGCCCCCCGAGCCGGCCGCCTACTGTGTCAGCCTGAGGCGCATGCGCGAACTCCCGGTCAAGCGCGTCTGTCCGGGTCACTACGGTGTCATGGACCGCCAGTACATGCTCGATGTCATCGACCGGCAACTGGCCGATCTCGAGGCAGACGCCTCCCGAGACGATGGCTCTGGGTTAGTTCATTGACCGCCGATGTTTGAGGACGGCTTTCCTCTCGGGGTATGACATGGCAGGTGGTTGACGAACCCCTTGTGTCATCACACGCCAGGTTGGAGGGTGCTGCTTGTTTGTCGTCTGCAGTCGAATTCGCCCAACCTTTCTGACAGGGAAGCGGGTGGGCATGATGGACTGGACTGTTCTTGGCGTCGCACTTCACTTCGGCATCTCGGGCCAGCTGATTGCCGGCGCGTGCGGCAAGAATGGACGGGGGAGGTCGGCGGGGCGATAGGAACCAACTAATGCGGATGTTCGTTGTTCGTCTGAACCCAGATCCGCGCGAAAGCCCACCATACTCTCGATGTCCAACAGCCAAGGAATACGAGCGGGTGTGGCACTCGTCGCCAATGGATGGTTTCCACGAGGCGGTCAACTTCCATTCTGAGAACGGAGTCATTCGGGGCTATCTCCCACCAAAGCATCTAAGAGCAATGCGAGACGGGGAGCCTTTCATTCTAGTCACCATTACCGCAAAGACAGCAATGCAAAACGCCAATGAAATCGTTGGCCTGCAGTCTGGCTGTAGATACGTGGGTGAATCTGTGCGAGGCGGGCGCGGCGCTGCCCTTGGCCTCACATGGCACTACTATTGTCCAGCATCTCTTTCGATGCTGCTCCCAGAACCCATCCACCACGCACGCGAGATCATTCTAGGAGAGGAAACCTGGGTATGGGGCCCAACGTTCATGGCGCAACGCGCCTCCCAACAAAGAACCGCGGAGGCGATACTTACAAGTGTCAAGAAAGCTGCGGATAAGCGGAAGATCGAGCGCTCACTCGAGGGGTCGGGGATTGAGTCGGATCGCTTGGGCTTGGATGTAGAGGCGGATTTCGAGGCGGAAGTCTCGAGACAAATCAAGAAGCCACTTAGAGAGGTGAAGGGGAACCCGAATCCCCTCCAGCGAGAAGTTCGGTCACTCCAATACGTTCGAGACCCGAAGGTCGTCGCATACGTGCTCCGCCAGTCCAAGGGCAAGTGCTTCGATTGCAAGGAAATGGGACCATTCGTCTCCCGTACGACAGGGTTGCCCTATCTAGAAGTTCACCACATTCAGACGCTCAAGGAAGGAGGCGCTGACACAGTAGAGAACACTTTAGCACTCTGCCCAAACTGCCACCGCAAACGTCATCATGGCTGTTGAGCGAAGAGTGCTTTCAGCTGCACGGTGCAGGTGCGGGAGGGACTGAACGCCCCATTGGCAGATCCGGCTCCCTCGGTTGCTGCCATCGCCGAGATCCGGAAGAAGGCCGAGCAGGAGCGTCGCCGGCTGCGCTACCGTGGTGGCGGCCTCTCCTTGTGAATGCCCCGGTCTATTCCGGTGCGGCACCACGCCCCTTGTGCTCCAGGTAGTCCTTATCCTGTATGCCTTGCTGAAGGAGATACGGCCTTACCCGTCAGACACGGCGAATACGCTCAACCGAGCCGGGGAGCACGGACATGTCCTTTGATTTCATTTGCCGGCGACTCCATCCTGCCGCCATAATGTGGCGGGTTCAGATTTTCGAGAAGTTCGTGCCTGATTCCTTTGCCCTCGTTGCCACTTTCGGGGATGGAGGGACTATCCATACGAGAAGGAACGAGTATGGACCGTGTTGACGATGCTCTTCTGCGGCGGATGACGGCGACCATCGTTGATACGGCTGATCCCGAACAGGTGATCCTCTTCGGCTCTCGCGCCCGTGGCGACGCCAAGCCCGACTCAGATGTCGATCTGGTGGTCGTCGAGGCGGAACCGTTCGGGCCGGGCCGGGACCGCGGCGCTGAAGAGACACGCCTCTGGCGCGCGCTCGCGAAATTTCACGTTCCGAAGGATATCCTGGTTTATAGCCGGGAAGAAGCCGACCGCTGGCGCGGCTCCCTCAATCATGTGCTCGCGCGCGCGTTGCGCGAAGGCAAAGTGCTTTATGAGCGACCTTGAGCAGGCGGTGGAGCTGGCGGGCGCGGCTGAGAGAGACATTTCGGCGCTTCGCGGGATGGGTGATGCAACCGTCTTCGCCGACGAGATTTTCGGCTTCCACGTCCAGCAGGCGGCGGAGAAGCTGTTTAGGGCCTGGCTCGCTTCGCAGGGCGAGACGTACCCGCTGTCGCACGATCTGGCCGCTCTGTCGGACATGCTGAGCACCGGCGGAGCGGATGTTGCCCGTTTCAACGGGTTGGTGGACTACACGCGCTACGCCGTACGCCTGCGTTACGCGGGCGCGCAAGGAGACTGAGACCAAGTTCATCGAAACCGAGGCCGGCGCCGGCAGCCTGAAACTCATCGCCGACGCCCGGGCCGAGGTGGGGCTCGGCAACGACCTCGCCTATCCGGTTGATCCGGGGAGTCCTCATGACAGCGTGGCGGCGACCTCCCGGGCGACGGATCGGCCGTTGAGCCAGGCGCCGCCGGCGAGCTGGTACCATGGCGCGGCCGTGGCCTCGCCGGCAAAGAAGATCCTGTCGGCGACCGGCCGGGCGAGTTCGGCCCGTGCGCCATGGTGGCCGGGGATTGCCGCGGCATAGGCGCCACGTGTCCAGGGATTGCTGTCCCAGTCCGTCGCCAGTCCCCTCACGAAGTGCTTGTGCACGTCATTGCCGAAGATCGCGGCAAGCTCGCCCAGGGCGAAATCGATCGCGGCATCGGATCCCTCGGCCGCCAGTTCGCGGCCGAAACGCCCTCCCGTGAAACCGATCATGAGATCGAAACTGAAGGGGAAGGTGAGGAAGTAGCAAGCCCGCGCCGGCAGCAGGTTTTCCACATGATAGGTCATCCAGTTGTTGTCGCCGAGACCGAACCGCTCACCATCGAACTCGAGAGCGATCTTCATCAGGAGCCCCATCGGCAACCGGTCGATGGCTTCCTGTTTCCACAACGGAAGGGCGGGAGCAAAGGAGATGTCTCCGGAGCCCAGCACGCCTGTGGATACGGTGACGATGCAGGCCCGTGCCCGCACGGTGCCCGACGGTGTCTCCACCGCAACGCCCTCGCCACTCCAGTCGATGGCGGTCACCGGCGTCTCCAGCATGACAGGAAGACCGGATCCATCGCGGGCGACCAGCGTGCCGTACCCTTCTCGGATCATGTAGTAGGCGCCGGTATCGCCGAACATCCAGTTGTCCAGTGTCGACAACTCGTCAAAATCGACGGCGAAGTCCATGGGTCCCATCCACGTCTGGGAGACGCCGGAAAACGGCATGTCGGACGGAACGACCGTCGCGGCGGCGACATCGAGACCATCGCGTCCCGCCTTGTTGAGAGCGCTGTTGATGGAGGCCCAGGCGCTGTCGTATTCCCCCCTTTCCTGGCCGGTTGCCTTGCGGTCGCCGACAAAGATGGATTCTCCGGCGCTGTTGTGGTTGTGCAGCGTGAACCCCCACTCGCGCGCCTTGGCGATGTAGGGAAGATCCGCCGGACCCATGACCCAGGAACATCCGTGATCGAAGGGAACGCCGAAGGTGTCGCTTTCCGTCCATGCCCGCCCGCCCGTTCGTCCCGCAGCCTCGAGGACGACGACGGACAATCCCTCGTCCAACAGGGTCCGGGCCGCTGCAAGGCCGGCCGCTCCGGCCCCCACGACCACGACATCCGGGTTGGTGGAAGCGCCAAGGGCGCTGGAAGGCAACGCCACCGTCGCCCCGAGGCCGGCCAGAAACGCCCGGCGAGAGAATGGTCGTGCATGAATCATGATCGATCTCTTGCTTCAGTCTGCCCCCGCGTCACCACAGCAGCGTGTGGTTGTTCTGGATCCGGGATCACGTCAGGTATCGTGACTTGCGGCGCCGGCGCACCAGCAGGAGGACCGCACTGACGGCAGCCGTGACGATCCACAAGGGACATCCCAGCACGGGCAGGCCGACATCCAGCCACAGGTCTGGATCGACATCCTTCTCGATCAGCGCCTGCAATCCGACAAGACTGTTGGCATCGATCATGGCCCAGAGACCGCCGATGGAGAGGGATGTGAAGAGAACTGCCAGCACCACGGTGATGATGACAAAGAGACTGGTCGTGATGAATCGCACCTCGGACACCACTACCCCCCTGGTCCCGGTCGGCCTTCGTACGATTTGCGGTCGGGGGAATCCCCGTGCCGGTTATCCGCACGGCATGCAGTGTAGCCGACATCCTCCGGTCCGTCATCGTTGGCCCTGGCGGATGTTGACGCGATGCGGGGCAAGGGGTGAGATTGGTTCGGCGTGAGGATCGGAGAGCTGCCATGCCCGCCGCGAGGGGAGACGGGACCTTTGTCGCCACGCCGGTTCCGGGTGATGCCATGGTAGAGCCGGGATGACGGATCCGGACCGGCCACAGCGCGTGACGTGATGCCGGCGGATCCCGGAGCATTCATCGCCTTTGCGTCCATCGTTCTGGCACTGGTGCTCTATGCTGCGCCACGGGCGTCGATGGAACTGGCCTCGCTCACCATCCTGTGCCTGTTGATGCTGGCGTTCCAGGTGTTCCCCGAAACCGGAGCGGACGGCCGCAACAGGCTCGGCCCCGATGTCCTGCTGGCCGGGTTCGCGAGCCCGGCCTTGCTCGCCCTGATCGGCCTCATTGTCATCGGCCAGGGTCTGGCCCAGACCGGAGCGCTTGACCGCCTCGCCAGGGTTCTGCTGGGCGCTGCCGGAGGGCGACCCAACGTGGCGCTGGTCTTTTCTCTCATGACCGTGCTGCTGATCAGCGGGATCCTCAACAACACGCCCGTTGTCGTGATCTTCATCCCCATCCTGCAGTCCTTCGCCAGCCGTGCCGGTACGCCTCCGAGCCGTGTCCTGATGATTCTGAGCTATGCCGCCATCCTGGGCGGCATGACGACACTGGTCGGCTCGAGCACCAACCTACTGGTCGATGGCATGCTGAATGATCTCGGGCAGCAGGGTTTCGGCTTTTTCGATTTCACGGTGCCTGGGCTCGCGATTGCCGTTCCGGGCCTTCTCTTCGCCCTTGTCGTGGTGAGGCGCCTGCTCCCCAGGCACGACATCTCCGGTGACTCCACGCTGCCGTCGGCTCGCCAGTTCCTTGCCCAGATCGATGTCGTGACGGACCGCCCGCTCCACGGCCTCAAACCAAGGGGTGGATTCTTCCCCGATCTTGGTGAAGTGACGGTCCATGCCATCCGGCGCGGTGAGAACAGCCTGCTGCCGCCCTTCGAGGACGAGGCCACGTTGCGCCACGGCGATATCCTCATCCTCAGTGCCACAAGGGCCGCGCTCACCGAGACGGTTCGCGGCCAGATGGACCTGCTGCACCCCTCGCTGGGCGATGCCTGGGTACCGCGTGAGGACGAATCCCACGGCAGACCACCCTGGCTGCGTGGCCGGCAGATGTTGAGCGAGATCATGATCACGCCGGGTTCGGAACTCATCGGCCGCACGCTGGAGCAGATCGGGTTTCGCTATCGCTACAACTGTGTCGTGGTCGGTGTGCAGCGCCGGACCGCCCGCATAAGGCGGCCGATTACCGATCTGCCGCTCGCCGCAGGGGATGTGATGCTGATCCAGGGGACCGCCGAGGCCAAGGCAGGCCTCAGGGGGCGACCGGGTCTCCTGCCGATCGAGTGGTCGGTGAGCGACATTCCGTCGGCGCCCGAGGCATGGCGGGCGCTGTTCATCTTTTCCATCGTGATCGGTGCGGCGGCGCTCGATATCGTGCCGATTGTCATCAGTGCCCTCGCCGGGGCGGTCGCCATGCTGGCCATCGGTGTGATGACCCTGCGTCAGGCAGGCCGTTCCATCGGTGCGGACCTGGTACTCATGATCGCTGCCGCCCTGGCCCTGGGCAAGGCGCTGCAGGAAACCGGTGGTGCGGAAATCCTCTCGGGCCTGCTCGCCGTTCTCCTTGTTGATGCGCCGCCTCCGGTCGTCCTTTCCGCCTTCTTCCTGCTGGTTGCAGTGCTCTCCAACCTTGTGGGCGCCAAGGCGGTTGCCGTCCTCTTCACCCCGATCGCAGTGTCTCTGGCAGCGGATGTCGGCGCTCCCGTCGAGCCCTTCGCCGTCGCCGTGGTCTTCGCCGCGAACTGCGCCTTCGCCACACCCATGGGCTTTCCGACCAATCTCCTGGTGATGGGGCCTGCAGGTTACCGGTTCATGGACTTTGTCCGCGCCGGCCTGCCCATGGTCCTCTTCGTGTGGGCGACCGCCTCCATCGTGCTCCCCTTCCATTACGGCCTGTGGAACTGAGTTCGGCACTGTGCCGGTTGACGGGCACCGGGTGTCGGGGGAGATTGACGGCACGGGTGACAACGGGGATGGATGATGAGGAATGCGGCAGAACGGGAAGTGCGGTGCGACCTCGCGGCCGCACACCGTCTTGCGGTGCGTGACGGCCTCAACGAGGGAGCGTGGAACCACCTGTCGGTCATGTCTCCCGACGAACCGGGCGTGATGTTCATCACGCCAGGCTATACCCACTGGAGCATGGTCAACGCCAGCAACCTTGCGGCCGTTGGCGAGGACGGCGAGCCCGTCAGCGAGGGCGGTCCGGCCCCGTCCGTCGCCGGATTCATCATTCACATGCCTGTGCATCAGGCTATACCCGGAGCGCGATGCCTGATGCACGTCCATGCGCCCTACATTACGGCCCTTTCCATGCGCAAGGGTGTCCGGCTCGACACGTCGTCATCGCAGCAGGCGGCACAGTTCTGCGATGATGTCGCCTACTACGACAGCTACGACGGACTTCTCGTCGCCGAGGACGAGGGCCTGCGCATGGCCGACGCGATGGATGGCAGGCGCGTTCTCATGATGCGCAACCATGGCGCCATGGTGGCGGGAGGGACGGTGGGTCAGGCCTACGTCGATCTCTACCAGCTCGAACGGGCCTGCATGTACCAGATCCTCGCCACAGGCGACGGGTATGCGCTCGAGGAAATCCCTCCCTCGATTGCCGCGGCGATTGGCCGTGATGCGCGTGAACGGCCGCGCTCCGACCGGTTCTTTCGCGCCATGCGCGATGTGCTTGATGCCGGGGAACCGGACTACGCCGCCTGAGGCCATTCAGTAGCGTTTCGGGATGTAGCGGGAGTACCAGGCTCCCGCCGCCATGCCGAGCCCGACCCAGGCAAAGACCGTCGACAGCGGAAGGACCAGCAGCACGACGGCGAAGACACTCTGGGGAACGATGCGCCCGAACTCCCTGTAGGTGGTGTAAAGCGACATCATTTCTGCCCGTTCGTGCGGGTGGACGGCACGCACGAACGGCGCATTGCCCACCGCATCGATCCAGGAGGCGCAAAGGCACGACACCAGGATCAGGCCGATGACGGCATCGGGAAGAAAGGCGAACAGCGTCGCCGCGACAGACACGACGGCGGTGGCGAGATAGCCGATGACGAGATGCCGGCGCATGCCAAGCGAGGCGCCCAGCCGTCCCCACAGGGGGGCCAGCATGACAAAGAGGCTGCCGACGGAAATGATGAGACCGGCGTCGGCGTCGGTGAAGCCGTTGTTGACGCAGTAGATCGGCGTGTAGATGAAGAACACCGACCACCAGGCCGAACGCGCCAGGGCCAGCACGTAGGCGAGACGCAGGCGGGGTTGTCTGGCGAAGCGGGGAATGAATCGCAATGGATTCGAATGGCCGCGGACCATTCTCCTTGCAGGTGTCACATAGCGGCGCCACACGATCCAGGCACCCGATGACAACGCCAGGAGCGCCATCGCCGCGAAGGGAGCCCACAGTCCGGCGAGTGAAGAAAGCTGGACACCGGCCCACGGTCCCAGGGCGAAGGCAAGACCCAATACAGCCATGCGGACCCCCTCGAAGCGCACGAAACTCCGTCGTCCCACCCGTTCGATGATGACCATGTTGATGACGATATCGGCGGCGAAGAATCCCCAGGTGTAAAGGACGACGGCGAGGAAGAAGGCCAGCCCGCTGTCCATCGGAAAGAGAAGGGCGGACACCAGCACGCCGGAGAAACCGAGCATGATGAGACGGTAACGTCCCTGGCGCGCCAGCATGTAGGGCAGCGCGAGCGCTCCACCCAGGCCCATGACTCCAACGGCCGTGAAGAGCACGCTCACCTGCTGCGTGTCGCCCAGCAGTTCGAATGCCCGCAGCGGAAAGACGGTGACCGGTATGGCCAGGGCCAGGATCATGAGACCCTGGATCAGGGCCAGTTCGAAGGCATGGGGAATGCCTTCGATGTTCAGCATTCGAACGAGACGAACCGGCACGAATGCGATCCCCGAAACGGACGACGCATCATCACTCCCGCCAGGGCGACGATGTCAAGCACCGGAATGACGAATGACGGGCTTTCAGCTGGTGATGATTTCGCGAATCTTCCGGGCGACGACTTCGGGCCTGTGCCGGAAGAGCGAACAGTGCCCCAGGCCCTTGAGAAGGTGGAAGTGGCCATCGGCCGCAGCCTCGGCCACCAGTCGGCCGCGGGCCGGCGGCGTCTGCATGTCCTGATCGAAGCCGATCACGTGGAGCGGTCGCGTACAGCCGGCGAGCCGGTCCATGGCCGAGTAGTCGAGGCAGGCCTGCCACTGGGCGGCGAGCATGTCGCCGTCGCGCTCGGCGTAGGCGGCGGCGACCACCGGCTTGCACTTCTCCCACATCTCGTTGTCGCCCAGAACCTCTGATGGGTACATCAACAGGGCATAATGGGCGAGAGCGAAGTCGGGAGGCAGCCGGTGACCCGCTTCCCGGAACCTGATCTCTGCATCCTCCCATTCCGCTATGAAACCGCCCTTGGCGCCTGATGTTCCCATGGCGATTCCCAGGCGTACGAGCTCCGGCCAGGCCAGCAGCATCTCCTGGACGATGAGCGCGCCCATGGAAAGGCCGACGATCACGACCGGAGGATTGCAGGCTTCCCTGATCAGGGCCGCGACATCTTCGGCGTACGTGGCGATCGGCCAGGGCGGCGGGCGGTGGCTGACGGTGCGCCCGGCGCCACGCGGATCAAAGCTTGTGCAGCGGTAGTCGGAAAAGAATCCGAACTGCTCCTCCCATTCCTCGCCGGTCTGGTCGCCACCCGGACACCAGACAATGTCCGGCCCGGCTCCCGCGCGGACCCAGTGGAGGGATACATCGGCTGTCTGGAGTGTCGCGTGTTCCATGATTCAGCCGGTCAGCCGGGCGAGTTGAATCGGTCCCGGTGAAACCCAGAGGCAGAACGTGAAGAGCGGCGTGGTGCGGGTGATCATCTCGTGGGGAAGCCAGGGGGTGTTGTGAACCGGTTTGCCTGGCGGGCGCGGTCGGGGCGGGGCGTCATCCTGCCCCCACAGTGTATCGCCGCCGAAGGGATAGTAGATTTCCACGGCTTCGTGATGGTGACGTGGATAATGTTGTCCGGGACCGATCACGAAGAACGCGGCGACGACACGGTCGTGAGGGATGAGGGCCTCGAAGCCCAGAATGTTGGTGTAGCAGTAGTTGTTCATGTAGTCGTCGCCAAGGCTCTCGCGATAGTGCTCGCTGCGGATCCAGCGCAGTGAGGGTTCCAGTGCGGCAAAGGCGCCGGCGAGGCTGGCCATGGGACCCTCCATGGCCATGTCGAGCGCTGCATCGAGATGGCGGCAACCCGGCAGCCGCCGCGCATCCTGGATCCTGTCCGGCAGGCGGGCGGCCGAGAGTTCCCGGGAGAGAATGGAAAGCGGCTGAGATGTTGGCCCGTCGCCCTGGCTGGCGATGAAGCGCAGGATTTCCTGGCGCACGTGTTCGAAACGCGCGTCGATACCATCGTGGAGCATGGCCTCTTTCCCCGTTGGCGTCTCCCTGCCATGGTGGGCAGGAAACCGGTCGAAGAGTGGGGGCAATGCAGACAGGACACAAGCCGGGGTGGCTGACACCGGCAACTGATTACGGGCCGCTCGCCCTCTTCCTTGCCGCCTATCTGCTGGCTGACCTGATGGTGGCGACAGGAGTGCTGGTTCTGGCGACGCTTGCCGCCGTCACCCTGGGATACCTGGTGGCCCGTCACGTGCCGAAGATGGCGGTGGTGACGGCCGTTCTGGTCTGCGTCTTTGGTGGCCTGACTCTCGCACTCCAGGATGCGACCTTCATCAAGATGAAACCTACGATCGTCCAGCTGCTGTTTGCCGCGGTGCTGGCCGGCGGTGTCGCCCTCGGCCGGTCACCACTCAAGTTTGTCATTGGCGGCGCCTTTGATCTCGACGACCGGGCCTGGCGCACCCTGTCGCTCAGGTTCGCCGCCTTCTTCACGGTGATGGCCGGTCTCAACGAACTCGTCTGGCGCACCCAGGATGAAGAGACCTGGGTGTTTTTCAAGGTGTTCGGCATTCTCGGGCTGACAGTACTATTCGCCGTTGCCCAGACTCCGTTTCTGATGCGTCACAGCCGTTCCGACACCTCCGGTTGACGGAACTCAGCGCACGGTACCGGAATACGACGCCTGGATATCGCCGCCCTCGCGGAAGTAGAGCTCGGACGCATCGCGCAGGGGCTGGAAGTCCCAGGGAGTTCGCCTGCCGGTGTCGAGGGCAGCGCCAACCAGGCGCCTCGCGGACTGGCTCCGGCGCACAGCGGTGTCGAGTGCCTGGAGGTCCCAGGTCCGGTCGACGGCAGCTTCGAGTTCCGCACGCATACCTGCATGTGCGGGGTGCACCGCGAGATTCTCCCGCTCGTCCGGATCGGCATCGAGGTCGAAGAGAAGCGGTGGATCAGTGGGACACGAGATCAGCTTGCAGGGGCCCTTGCGCACCATCACAAGAGGCGCCCGCACGCCCTCGGCCGTGTACTCGGCGCAGACGAGATCAGGCCAGTCATCGCCGCTGCCCGAGGCCAGTGGCGCGAGCGAGCGGCCGTCAATTGGCGCCGCCAGTTCCGGAAGCGCGCCGTCGTAGGCGACGTCGAGCAGGGTCGGGAGGAGATCGACGTGGGAGACGTTCGCACTCACCCGGCGCGGGGCGAAGGCAAGAGGCGCGTGCATGATGAAGGGAACACGGACCGACCATTCGAAGAAGGACATCTTGAAAAAGAGGCCACGCTCGCCGAGCGAATCGCCGTGATCGGAGGTGAAGACGATGAACGTGTCCTCTGCCATGCCGATCTCGTCCAGCGTCGCCAGCAGTCTGCCGACTTTCGCGTCTACATAGCTCGTCACCGCAAAGTAGGCGCGCCGCATGCGAAGAATATCCGCTTCGCCGATGTCCACCTGGTGACGACCGGTGAGGAACCAGTGACGCCGGCTGTGCGGGTCGCGTTCTTCGAGCGGGATGTCCGGAACCCGGAGTGGATCGATTTCGATATCCCTGTACTGCTCCCACCAGCGGGGTGGAGCGAGGTAAGGGTCGTGGGGAGAGATGAACGAAACGGTGAGCGCAAACGGCCGTTCGTCACCGCTGTCTGCATGCTCGTGCAGCCATCGGACCGCCTCGAATTCGACTTCGTCGTCGTAGGCGATGTTCACGCTTCGCCGGTGCGGCCCGGCATCGAGGACCGCGTGCATGCTGTGATACCACTCAAGCCAGCTCTCGTCGTCGAGACTCCAGTCCGGCGACCACAGGAAGTCGGCAGGGTAGACATCGGTCGTGACCCGCTCTTCGTATCCATGGAGCTGATCGGGGCCGACGAAGTGCATCTTGCCGGCAAGACAGGTCCGGTAGCCGGCAATTCGAAGGTAGTGGTGGATGGTCGGCGTGGAAGCCGGGAACTCGACGGCGTTGTCGAATGCGCCGATCCTCGAAGGCAGACGCCCGCTCAGCATCGAAAACCGCGCGGGCGCGCACAGTGGAAAATTGCAGTAGGCGTTCTCGAACACCACCCCGTCCCCGGCAAGGCGATCGAGATGCGGGGTCCTCACGCCGGTCCCGCCATAGGCGGACAGCACCTGCGGCGCGAGCTGGTCGACCATGATGAAGAGTATGTTGGGACGTTTTGCCATCGAGCCTGCTCTCAGTGGTGGCGCCGCCATGACAGGTCAATGTCCGTGCCCCGGGTGACGAACACGAGGCCTCCGGGACTCCGCAGGGTGTGCGTCAGGGAGCGCCCTGATCCGCCGGCGCCTTCTCGCGGGCCTGCTTGGCATCGGCCTTCTCGATTGCCTCGTTGAGTTCCGCCGCGGTACACAGCCCGGCAAGCACCGGATCCTTCATCTCGATCATGCTCGAATTGCGGTGGGTACCCTCCCGGATTCTCTCGATGGTCTTCCTGGTGGTGCCGATGAGCCTTTCGATCTGCCGAGCCGACAGTTGGGGGTAGTTCTTGATGAGATAGGCGATGGCGTCAGGTTTGTTGCGGCGTTTCGAGATGGGTGTGTAGCGGGTGCGTGAGGTCTTTCGGGGCGTGTCTTCACCACGCTCGGCGAGCTGCATGGCAGCGGATGGATCGGCCTGGCAGCGGTCCAGTTCCTCCTTGGTGATCTGCCCTGTCTGTATGGGATTCTGGCCGATAAGGTCCTTCTCGATCTCGCCATCAGCGATGTTCTGGATTTCCAGTTCGTGCATGCCGCAGAACTCGGCAATCTGGCTGAAAGTGAGAATCGTGTTGTCGATCAGCCACACGGCTGTTGCCCGAGGCATCAGCAATTCTTGCGACATGGTTCATCTCCGCACCAGCAGTTCGGGAAGACGGCAGCGAGACATACAACGGTCATTGGTCACCGTGTTCTGATGGCATGCGACACGGCACCGCCTCACGGAGACCATAGAACACGGGCAACGGACGTGACAAGGTATCGGCCGGGGAATGCCCGCATCTTTCCGGATCCGGAACGCTGAGCCCATGGGCATCGTGCATGGCGACGCAAGGAGCACCCGTGGCCCCCGCGTGAACGAAGATGACCCGGAGTCCCGAAAGCGCACGGCACCGGCATGGCCTGGACGGTGATGCCGGAAGACCGCCGGTACTCAGCTCATTGTCAGCACCACCTTGCCGACATGATCGTCGTCAAGAATGTCCTGGGCGCGGGCGGCCTCGGCGAGGGGAAGGGTGGCGTGGATGACCGGACTTACGCGGCCGCTTTCGAGCAGGGGCAGAACCTCGCGTTCAAGTTCGGCGGCGATGACACCCTTTTCGTTCACCGATCTGGCGCGCAACGTCGAGCCGGTGATCGTCGCCCGCTTCATCATCATTGATGCAAAGTCGACCGTCGCCCTGGATCCGGAGAGGAATGCGATGAAGCACAGGCGGCCTTCGGTCGCCAGAAGCCGGATGTTCCGGGGAATCGTCTCTCCTCCCGCCATGTCGAGGATGACGTCGATGCCGCGTCCTCCCGTCAACTCCCTTGCGAGAGCGACAAAGTCGTCCCGGTGATAGTTGAAGGCCCGTTCAGCTCCGAGCGACTCGCAGGCCCGGCACCTCGAATCGCTGCCGGCAGTGGCGAACACCCTGGCGCCTCTCGCGTCCGCCAGCTGAATGGCGGTGGTCCCGATACCGCTTGCGCCGCCGTGCACGAGGAATGTCTCGCCTCCGGAGAGCCGGCATCTCTGGAAGACATTGGTCCACACGGTGAAGAAGGTCTCTGGCACTGCGGCGGCCTCGGTGTCTTCGAGGCGGTCGGGAACGGGCAGGGCCTGAGGCACAGGAACCACGCAGTACTCGGCATAGCCACCTCCTGACACCAGCGCCATGACCCGCTGACCCGGCACGAGAGTCCCACTCGACGGCCCATTGGCGATCACTTCTCCAGCGATTTCGAGACCCGGGATATCGCTCGCTCCGGGAGGGGGCGGATAGTTGCCGGCACGCTGCAGGATGTCCGGCCGGTTGACCCCTGCCGCATGGACCCGTACCAGCACCTCGCCGACGTCGGGTTGCGGGATGGCGCGGCGTTCCATGCGAACCACACCGGAATCGCCGTGGCCGTCGTACACGATGGCATTCATGGTGGCAGGCATTGTTACTCTCCTGTGCGCCCTGGTCACATGTGCCCGGAGACTCTGGTTTCAGACGACCGTCCCGGGTTGATGGAGCGTCTGTTCAGACATTCCACGCGCGACACTTGTGTTTGGAGGTCCGGCGCATCGGTCACTCATGTCCCCGCCGGCCTGGCTGTTCCTGATTGATCAACTGTCCTGTGCCTCATTTGCTCGCTGGCGCTCTTGAGCCACGCCAGTACCTTCACCTCGATTCTTCCCCTTCGTCGACGTCCGGCAAGGGAAGCTTCCCCACCAGACCAGCGCGCCGCTGATGCCGTCATGCCAGCGTCATCGAGAGAGGGCCTGTGCACCCCCTCTTGACATGGGATGTGCTATGGTTGCTGCCTCGGTAGTGGTCGGGAGATTGTCGGAAACGTCATGGCCGGGCATTCCAAGTGGAAGAACATCATGTACCGCAAGGGCGCGCAGGATGCCAAGCGTGCCCGCCAGTTCACCAAGGTGGGGCGTGAAATTGCCGTTGCCGCCCGGTCGGGCCTGCCTGATCCCGATCACAATCCGCGTCTGCGGGCGGCCATTCAGGCAGCGCGGGCGGTCAACATGACCAGGGAGGCCATCGACAGGGCCATCAAGCGAAGCACCGGAGGCGACGGGGCGGCCGATTATGTTGAAATGCGCTACGAGGGCTATGGTCCGGGCGGTGTGGCGATCATCGTCGAGGCCCTGACCGACAATCGCAACAGAACGGCGGCCGAGATCCGCGCCGCCTTTTCGAAGAAAGGCGGGACTCTCGGGGGGGCGGGGCGCGGCCTGTTCTTGGTCGACGGCCAGGGGCAGGGCGGCCTTCAGGCGAGGGGCGGCCGAGATCGGCGCCGCCTTTTCGAAGAATGGCGGCACTCTCGGAGAGACGGGCAGCGTCTCGTTCATGTTCGAGCGCAAGGGTCAGATCGTCCTTGAGGCTGAGGCCGGTGACGAGGACGAGGTGTTCGAAGCGGCGCTCGAGGCCGGTGCCGGTGACGTCGTGTCCGACGATGACGGCCACACAATCCTGTGTGCGCCGGAGGATTTCGCCGCCGCCAGTGACGCCCTGGCGGCGCGATTCGGCAACCCCCGCGAGGCTGGCCTCATCTGGAAGGCCTCGGTGATCACGGAGGTCTCGGAAGACAAGGCGGCAACCCTGCTGCGGCTGGTCGGGGATCTCGAGGACAATGACGATGTCCAGTCCGTGGCGGCCAATTTCGAGATTGCCGATGACGTGATGGAACGGCTGGTCGCCTGAGGTCCGGGATGCGAATTCTGGGACTGGATCCTGGCCTCCTGAACACTGGCTGGGGAGTGATCTCGATAGATGGTTCTCAGCTTCATCACGTCGCGCACGGTGTCATCTCGCCCCGCCCCTCGCTCGCCATGGCCGAAAGGCTGACCATGATCCATCGGGGGGTCAGTGATGTGCTGGCGGATCAGGTTCCCGATCAGGTGGCCATCGAGGAAACTTTCGTCAGCCTGAACGCGGCCAGCACCCTCAAGCTCGGGCTGGCCCGCGGCGCAGCCCTTGTGGCGGCTGCCGCTACCGGCCTTGAGGTCAGTGAGTACGCCACGCGACTGGTGAAGAAGACCGTGGTCGGAACGGGAAAGGCGGAAAAGCACCAGATCGCCACCATGATCGGCATCCTGCTCCCGGGCGCAAAGGCGGCGCGCAACGACGCCGCCGACGCACTGGCAGTCGCCGTCTGTCATGCCTATCACTCGCGAACCCTCGAACGCATCATGGCCGGAACCCGCACATGATCGGACGTCTCACCGGCCGTCTGGATGTGGTGGCTCACGACCGGGTGATTCTCGATGTCCAGGGTGTGGGCTACCGCCTTGCCTGCTCGGCGCGCACCATCAGTGCGTTGGCGGGGGAGGAGGGTGATGCCCGCCTCCTCGTCGAAACGATCATCAGGGACGATCGGATTGTTCTCTACGGGTTCGCCGACGCAGCGGAACAGGCAACCTTCACGATGCTGACTGCAGTTCAGGGGGTTGGCCCCCGCGGCGCCCTTGCCATCCTCTCGGTGCTGGGTCCCGATGACCTGGCCGATGCCGTGAGAGCGAGCGACCGTCGCGCCATTGCCCGGGCCAGTGGTGTCGGTCAGAAACTGGCCACGCGGATCATCACCGAACTTGCCGACAGGCTGGAGAGCTTGGCGCCACCTTCGGGAACCGGTGGGGAAACGGCGGCCGGTGGCATCGAATCGGATGCGATTGCCGCCCTGGTCAATCTGGGATACACGCGGTCCGAGGCGTGGCGCGCGGTCACCTCCGTGCGTCATGCCGCAAAGGCAGGTCTCGACGCGCTCATCCGGGCGAGTCTCAAGGAACTGGCGCGATGACGGACGAAGACGGGCGCCTGGTGGATGCCGCCGGGGCCGACGACGAACAGGCGCCGTCATTGCGTCCGCGCGGGTTTGCGGAGTTCATCGGCCAGAAAGCTGTAACCGAGAGCCTGATGACCGGGATTCGTGCTGCCCGCGGCCGCAGTGAAGCACTCGACCACGTGCTGCTGCATGGCCCGCCCGGCCTTGGCAAGACAACCCTTGCACGGATCATCGCCAATGAACTCGGTGTCAGGTTTCACCAGACGTCGGGCCCCGTCATCATGCGCGCCGGCGATCTCGCTGCACAGCTCACCAACCTCGATGATGGCGATGTCCTGTTCATCGACGAGATCCATCGCCTCAATCCTGCCGTGGAAGAGGTGTTGTATCCGGCCATGGAGGACTTTCAGCTGGATCTCATCATCGGCGAGGGCCCGGCGGCACGTTCGGTCAGGATCGACCTGCAGCGCTTTACCCTGGTTGGGGCAACCACGCGCGCCGGCCTGATCACCAAGCCGCTTTACGACCGCTTCCTGATTCCACAGCGCCTCGACTTCTACGAAGCGGACGACCTTGCCGTGATGCTCCTGCGTCTGGCGCGGGTGATGAACGTCGCCCTGGCTGCCGACGGCGCACGGGAATTGGCTGCCAGGGCGCGCGGAACTCCGAGGGTCGCCGGGAGACTGTTGCGCCGGGTCCGCGACGAGGCCTTTGAGAAAGTGGATGTCATTGACGCCGTGTTCGCCCGCCAGGCGCTGGAAACGCTCGGCGTCGACGACAAGGGCATGGATGCCATGGACAGGAGGTATCTCGCCTGCATCGCCGACAACTATGGTGGTGGTCCGGTCGGCGTCGAGACCCTTGCGGCGGCGCTGTCCGAACACAGGAACGCCATCGAGGACGTCATCGAGCCGTTCATGATGCAGCAGGGGTTCATCAGGCGTACGCCCAGCGGCCGTGTCCTTGCCGCTGCCGGCTGGCGTCACCTCGGACTTCCGGTCCCGGCAAACGATACCCCGGACCTCTTCGCAGACGAGCCGGCGGATGACTGAACCGGCTGGCAGGATCAGGACCAGGATCTACCATGAAGACACCGATGCCGGCGGCATCGTCTATCATACCGCCTACCTGCGTTTTGCCGAACGGGGCCGCACGGAACTGCTGCGTTCCCTGGGACACGACCACCGCGGTCTGCGCTTCCGGGAAGGGGGTGGTTTCGTTGTGCGTTCCATGGTCATCGACTATGCGGCGGCCGCAAGGCTTGATGACGAGGTCGAGATCGAGACGGAGGTTGCCGATGTGAAGGGCGCCAGCCTCGTCATGCGGCAGAAGGTCATGCATGACGGTCGGACACTCGTCTCGATGGATGTGCGCCTCGCGTTCATCGGTGCCGGGGGCAGGGCGATGCGCCTTCCCGCAGCGATCCGGGAGACATTCAACCGATACCCTGGCGAAGGAATCTGAACCGTGGAAGCGACTGTACTCGCGGATGTGTCCGCCCATGGCGACATGTCCGTCTGGAGCCTGTTCTGGCGTGCCGATGCCGTGGTCAAGTTCGTCATGCTGTTGCTGCTGGCGGCCTCGGTATGGTGCTGGGCCATCATCTTCGACAAGATCAGGAGACTTCGCCAGCTCGGCGCGCGGGCGGTGGAGTTCGAGCAGGCTTTCTGGTCGGGAGGCCCGCTGGACGAACTCTACAGGAACGTCGACGGCGTTCCGCCGCACCCGATGACGACGGTATTCAAGGCGGCGATGGACGAGTTGCGGCGTGCCATGGGCCACCAGGAGATGATCGCCGACAGCCGGTTGCGTGCAGACCTCAAGCAAAGGATCGGCCAGGCGATGCAGATCGGCATCGACCGTGAGATGGATCGCCTCGAACGCTACATGGGGCTGCTGGCTACCGTGGGCTCCACGGCTCCATTCGTCGGACTGTTCGGTACTGTCTGGGGTATCATGAATGCCTTCACGGCCATCGCGGTCGAGCACAACACATCGCTGGTCGTCGTTGCGCCGGGCATTGCCGAGGCGCTCTTTGCCACCGCACTCGGCCTGCTGGCGGCAATTCCCGCCGTGGTGGCCTACAACAAGCTTTCCGGCGACCTCGATCGCTATGCCAGCCGGCTCGAGAACTTTGCCACGGAGTTCCACGCGCTGCTGTCGCGTCAGCTTGACGAGCACGGCGGCTGATGGCGGTCCAGTTCACCACGGCCAGCGCCAGGCGCAGCGCCCGGGCCGGGCGCCGGCGTCCCCCGATCAGCGAGATCAACGTCACGCCCCTGGTCGACGTCATGCTCGTTCTGTTGGTCGTGTTCATGATCACCGCACCGTTGCTCACCGCCGGTGTCGAGGTCGATCTGCCGGAGGCTGCTGTCAGTGATCTGGCCGGTATGGATGAACCGGTTGAAGTCACGATCACGGCTTCCGGTGAGATCTGGCTTGGTGAGACACCAGTGGAACTGGATCAGCTGGGACCGCGCCTTGCCATCATCTCGGACAACAATCCTGATGTGAGAGTCTTCATCAGGGGAGACAGGATGGTGGCCTACGAGGAAGTCATGGCCGTCATGGGTGCGCTGACCGAGGCTGGTTTCCGGCGCCTGGCGCTGGAGGCACGACGGTTCGACGGAGATTCCTGAAACGTGTCTCCTGCGGGCTGGGCCGGATCGATCATCTTTCATGTGCTCGTCATCACGCTTGTGCTGATGGAGCTTCCCGAACTGTGGCGGACACGGCCATTCGTTGCCGACACGGTCACAGTGGATGTCATCACGGTTGCAGAGGAAAGCGTGGCGCCGCCGGAGAATGAGGAACCGGAGCCGGAACCCGAACCGGAACCGGAACCCGAACCGGAACCCGAGCCCGAGCCCGAGCCCGAGCCAACTCTCCCGACTCCCCCGCCACCAATACCTACCATCCCTGAAGAACCCCTGCCTGCCGAGGAATCCGCAGAAGAGCCGGTCGAGCCGGTGCGGGTGAGTGAAACTGTTCCGGTTCCACTCCCGGCCGCAAAGCCCGAGGCACCGTCCCGCCCCGAAGAGGAAGTGCCCTTCACCAGTGTCAGGGAAAGTCTGCTGGTCGACCGCAGGGAACCGGCGCCGGAGGAGCAGTCCACCACCTTTGCCGATGTCGCATCGGCCCTTGACGGAGCGCCCGATGTACCGGTCTCGGACATCGAACTGGCCTCTCTGCGCCGCAGTATCGCCAACCAGGTGACAAGGAGATGGATCATCCAGAGCGGCGCCATCGATGCCCGGGACCTCGTCGTCACAATCGAGGTGGTGCTCTCCATCAACGCACACGTGCTGCGCGCACGAATTGTCGATGTCGAGGGTGGAGAGGATGAACACTCGCGGCGGGTGGCGGCCGAATCGGCCCTGCGGGCGGTGCTCTTTTTCCGCGATCATCCTTTCGAGAATCTGGACAGGCAGCGTTATGACATCTGGAAGGAACTGATCGTCCGCTTCGACCCCAGCGCCCAGTTCTGACGATTTTGTCCCGTCCATTCCCGAGAATCATCTGCGTGCCGCCGATTTGCCACATGAGCGGTCCACAAGCCGGCAGCCCGCCGGATGGTTGAGCGAAGGCATCATTCGGCGCTTGATTCGCGCTCGTGGTTACCGGTATCAACAGTGACGTGTTGAGGGTCTGCTGCCGGGCCGACCATCTGTTCGGGAGACAGGACGACAAAATTGATGATCGCACATGTCACCAGGTTCATTCTGGTCGGGGTCGTCTGTGCGGCTCTGTTCACGGACAGGGCCGATGCGCAGCTTGATGTCGGTGTCTTCGAGGGGCGTGCCGACCCGGTTCCCATCGCCGTCACGGATTTCAATGGCGTTGGCCCCCTGGCGGACCTGGGAGCGGACATCGCTTCGGTGGTAAAGGCGGATCTCGAGTTCTCCGGTCTCTTCCGGGCCATACCGCCGGGTGCCTTTCTCCAGGACCCCGCCTCGCTCGGGGAGGACGCGCAGCCTCAGTTCGACCTGTGGCGCAGGAGCGGTGCACAGGCACTCGTGACAGGCTGGGTGTCAACAGAGAGTGATGGTCGGATCCGCGTGAGTTTCCGGCTGTTCGACACCCTTGCCGAAGAGGGGCTGGTGGGTTTCGTTTTCCGAGGCGGCGAAGGAATCTGGCGGCGTATCGCCCACAAGATCTCCGATGCCGTCTACCATCGCTTTACCGGCGAGGACGGCTACTTCGACACACGCATTGCCTATGTCCACGAGGAAGGCCCGCAGACGGCACTCACCAAGCGCATCGCCATCATGGACTACGACGGGGAGAACCACAGGTTCCTGACGTCGGGAGACCATACGGTGCTGACACCGCGCTTCTCGCCAACGATCCAGAAGATTGCCTACTTCTCCTATTTCAACGAGACCACACCACGCGTCAACCTGCTGGATCTCTCGACAGGGCGACGCGACGTGCTGGGCGATTTCCCGGGTATGAGTTTTGCACCGCGGTTTTCACCCGACGGATCCAGTGTGATCATGTCGCTTGCCATCAACGGCAACACGGACATCTATGTGATGAATCTCGAAACCCGTACCATCAGGCAGTTGACGAACGGGCCCTACATCGACACGTCACCGTCCTACTCGCCGGACGGTTCCCGGATCGCCTTCACGTCGGACCGCACGACCCAGACACAGATCTACGTCATGAATGCCGACGGCAGCGATCAGCATCGCATCAGCTGGGATCTAGACAATCGGGCCTCCTACTCGACACCGGTGTGGTCGCCGCGCGGTGATCTCATTGCCTTCACGAAGCATATCCCGGACAGCGACTGGGCCATCGGCGTGATGACTCCGGAACCGGGCGAAGGGGAAAGGCTGCTGGCGTTTGGCGATCTTGTCGAGGGACCGACCTGGTCCCCGAACGGACGCGTCATCATGTTTGCCCATGAAACCTATGGTGCCGGCGAGGACACGGAGAGGGTCATCAAGAGCATCGATCTCACCGGTTATGTCGAGCGCACGATCCGTACACAGGGTGCTGCCACCGATCCGGCATGGTCTCCCTTGATTCCGTGACTTCCGGTCGTCTATAGAGGTATGGACCTTGTGAACAACACAGCCGAGACGAGGTTGACAGCCGGCGGTGTTTGCGGTCATTAGTGGCGCGGTTCTCGGGGTGTATTGGCGATCTATCCGGAAAGGGGGCTTTCCCATGCGTTTCAAACTGATTGCGGCCCTGGCGGCGGGCCTTCTGGTAGCCGCGTGCGAGTCCACCCCGGAGGTCGCAGAGGAAGACGAAGGCACGGGCGCTGTCGAGGTCGTCACGGAGGAAGTGGTCGAGGCTGATCCCGTTGACCCGAGGTCCGAACGCTACATCGAGGAAGTCCTCGGCAAACGTGTTTTCTTTGCTCTCGACAGTTCGGTGCTCAATGCGCGCGCCCAGTCGACCATTCGACGCTGGGCTGACTGGATGAATGAGTTCAGCGATGTCAATGTAATTGTCGAGGGCCACTGTGACGAACGCGGCACCCGCGAATACAACCTGGCGCTCGGCGACAGGCGTGCCAATGCCGTCAAGGATCATCTCGTTGTCCTGGGGATCGATCCCAATCGCATCACGACAATCAGCTACGGCAAGGAACGCCCCCTCGTGCTCGGTCACACCGAAGCCGCGTGGGGACAGAATCGCCGGGGTGATCTGACCCTCAGTTGATCCCGCTCAGGACGGCCGGGCGAGAGCGTCCGGCCTCTTGAATCCGGGCGGGTGTTGCAGACACCAGAACGTGTTTGTCGGGCGTCATGTTCGCCGGCGTTCCTGGAGAGGGATGGTGGCCATGAAAAGACTCCTTCTGGTAGTTCTCGTCATTGCGTCAACAGTTCCGGCCGGAGCCCAGGACGGATCCGCCGAACTGGCGCAGGCCCTGGAGAGCCTGCGCCGGGACATGAGTGATCTCCAGGCGTTCATCTACAACGCGGGTTCTCTCGAAGACAGCAGCATTGCCGGTGCTTCCTTCGATGGCAGCAAGCTGCATGCCGGCATGCAGCAGATCCAGGAATCGCTGCGACAGCTTGCAGGGCGCATCGATGGCCTGGAGTTTGCCCAGCGCCAGATTCGTGAACAGCTTGCAGCTCTCGAGGCCGACGTTGCGGCCCGAACCGCTACCGGGGCCTTGACCGCGGAGGTGGACGACGGCGTGCAGTCGCAGGACCCGCAGACCGGGGACTTTGCCGAGACGGGTGTACTGCCGCCGGGAACGGAAGTGGAGAAGTACGATCACGCCTTCTCCCTGCTGCGCAAGGCCGATTACGAGGCGGCCGAGATTGCCTTTTCGACCTTCATTGGCGAGCACCCGGAAAGTGAGCTGGTCGGCAACGCGTGGCACTGGATCGGCTCCATGCACCTTGTGCGCGACCGCTTTCACGAAGCGGCCGTCGCCTTTCTCAAGGGCTACCAGCACGACCCGGATGGGCCCAAGGCCGCCGGCAGTCTGCTGAAACTCGGCACGTCCCTTGCGCATCTCGGCAAGAAGGGGGAGGCCTGTGCGACGTTCCGCGAGTTCATGGAGCGGTTTCCCGATGCGGGCGAGGCGCTGCTCGGCCAGGCGCGCGAGGAGGCCGCCACCACCGGGTGCACCTGATTCCCGGCGCCTCGCCCACATCCATCGCGATGCCGCCTGAGGCCGCTCACGAGCCTCTGGGACGTGCGGAGTTCGCCGAAGCGATGGCGGCGCTGGCTCCCTTCGAAACCCGTCCCCGCCTGGCTGTGGCCCTTTCCGGCGGACCCGACAGCACGGCGCTTGCCCTGCTGGCCGACGATTGGGTGCGGGTCCGCGACGGCGCGCTCGTGGCCTTCATTGTCGATCACGGGTTGAGAAACGGATCGGCGGTCGAGGCACGGGCGGTGGCAAGGCGTTGCTCCACGTGGGGCATCGCGTCACGAATTCTCACCTGGAGCGGGCCGAAACCGGCGAGTGCGATCGAGGAGTCGGCACGTCACGCGCGCTATCGTCTCCTCGAGACTGCCTGCAGCCGCGACGGTGTTCTCCATCTCTTCACGGCACACCATCGCCGGGACCAGCAGGAGACGGTCGCCCTGCGCCGTGAAGCCGGCAGCGGACCGATGGGTCTGGCCGGCATTTCCCGATGCGTCGAACGGCCGTCCCTGAGGATCCTCAGACCTCTTCTCGGCTTTCATCCCGCGCGCCTGAAGGCGACACTTCGGGCGAGAGGCGAACACTGGCTTGACGACCCCATGAACCGGGACTCCAGGTTCGCCCGTGTCCGCCTGCGCCAGCAGGGTGTTCCGGACTGTGGCGTCGACATTTCCGAAAGGAGAACAAGACTGGAACGAACGCTCGCCCGTGTTCTTCCCCGCGTGTCCCACGTCGATGGCCGGGGTGTGGCGACACTCGACCGCCCTGGCTGGCTATGCCTGCCGGCGGATGTGCGCCACATGGTTCTGGTGCGTCTTGCGATGACTGTGGGCGGATGCGCCTATCCTCCAGCCACCCGCAAGATTGACCGGCTGGATCGCCTGCTTCGTTCGCAAGCAACGGTGGCGGCCACTCTTGGCCATTGCCGGTGGCAGGGAGGCAGGGAGGTGACGGTCAGGCGCGAGAGGAGGAATCTGCCCGTCATCGAGGGGCATGGCGGGGAGGGCGAGATTCTCTGGGACGGACGGTTTCGCGTGACGGTGCCGGACAGCCCCTGGCGCATCCAGCCGGCTGGCGGTTCCTTCCCGGTGGTCGAGCGGCTGTCAGGAGAGCCCTGGCCTCCTTGCGCCACGTCCATCCGCTTTGCACCCCGCCACCCCCTCACGGCCCCGCTCTTCCGGGATGGCGCATGAGGTGAGTGGCCAGGTGGCGCCGGCACTGGAAATTCGCTCGTTCAGTCACCATAATAACTGTCAGATCAGGGCATCGAGACGTTCTTGAGCAACTTCGGACGCAACCTTGCGCTTTGGGTGATCATCGGTTTTCTGCTGATCGCTCTCTTCAACCTGTTCCAGCCCTCGGGCAACAGTGAACGGGAGATTGCCTATTCGTCTTTCCTGCAGGCGGTTGCCGCCGGACAGGTGCAGGATGTCACCATCCAGGGAAACCGGATCACGGGCCACGAGGCCGGGGGCGTGGGTTTCTCCACCTACGCGCCGGATGATCCCGGTCTGGTACCGCTTCTCGATGAGCACGGGGTCATTATCTCCGCCGCGCCGGCAGATGAGGGCATGCCGTCGATCTTCAGCATCCTGCTTTCCTGGTTCCCGATGCTGCTTCTCATCGGCGTGTGGATCTTCTTCATGCGCCAGATGCAGGCGGGCGGTGGCAAGGCCATGGGATTTGGCCGCTCCAAGGCCAAGTTGCTGAACGAAAAGCAGGGCCGCGTGACCTTCGAGGATGTGGCCGGCATCGACGAGGCCAAGGACGAGCTTGAAGAGATTGTCGAGTACCTGAAGAATCCCCAGAAGTTCCAGAAGCTCGGCGGCAAGATTCCCAAGGGTGTGCTCCTTGTCGGTCCGCCGGGAACCGGCAAGACCTTGCTGGCACGGGCCATCGCGGGCGAGGCCAATGTCCCGTTCTACACGATTTCCGGATCGGATTTTGTCGAGATGTTCGTCGGCGTGGGCGCGAGCCGTGTGCGCGACATGTTCGAGCAGTCCAAGAAGAACGCCCCGTGCATCATCTTCATCGACGAAATCGACGCCGTGGGACGGCATCGCGGTGCCGGACTGGGAGGCGGCAACGACGAGCGCGAGCAGACCCTGAACCAGCTGCTCGTCGAAATGGACGGTTTCGAGACCAACGAGGGCATCATCCTGATTGCCGCCACCAACCGACCGGATGTTCTCGACCCGGCGCTGCTGAGACCCGGGCGTTTCGATCGCCAGGTGGTGGTGCCCAACCCCGACATCCTCGGCCGCGAGAAGATCCTCAAGGTGCATACGCGCAAGACGCCGATTGGCGCCGATGTGGTTCTCAAGACCATCGCCCGCGGCACTCCGGGGTTTTCCGGAGCCGATCTCGCGAACCTGGTGAACGAGGCGGCATTGCTGGCGGCGCGCCGGTCCAAGCGTGTCGTCACCATGAAGGAGTTCGAGGACGCCAAGGACAAGGTGATGATGGGGGCCGAGCGCCGTTCCATGGTCATGACCGAGGACGAGAAGAAGCTCACCGCCTACCACGAGGGCGGTCACGCGCTGGTCATGCTCTATGCACCGGGGCACGAACCGCTCCACAAGGTGACCATCATCCCGCGCGGACGGGCACTGGGCCTCACGATGTATCTTCCCGAACGCGACCGGTTGAGCCTGTCGGAACGCGAACTCAAGGCCAAGATTGCCAGTCTCTTCGGAGGCCGCATCGCCGAGGAGATGGTGTTCGGCAAGGAGAACATCACCACGGGCGCCAGCAACGACATCAAGGTGGCCACGGATATCGCGCGCCGCATGGTCACGCAGTTCGGATTCTCCGACAAGCTGGGCCCGTTGCTCTACGGCGACAACGAGGAAGAAGTCTTCCTCGGCCATTCGGTGACGCAGCGAAAGAACGTGTCCGATTCGACCGCCGCCGTCATCGATGCGGAGATCCGGCGATTGATCGATGAAGGTGCCGAATCGGCGCGGAAGATTCTGACGTCCCGGCGCGACGAACTTGAGCTTCTTGCCGAGGCCCTGCTCGAACACGAAACCCTGTCGGCGGACGAGGTGCGGCGTGTCATCAGGGGTGAGACCATCACCCGTGGCGACAGTGACGAGGGTGAACACCAGCCGCCGCCGCGCCAGGAGTCATCGGTTCCGGCGACGGGCGAAAGGGGAGGGGCAGCAGCCGGACCGGAGCCCGAACCGCAGCCGGGGCATTGACCTCGCCGATTGTCAGCACGGATCCCGACGATCTCGCCGCCGCTTTCACTCCCCACTGCCGGCCTTACGTCAGGCCGGTGGGGAAAACGGGATCGATGGAGGTCATCGTCCGCAGGCCCGACGGCCTGCTTGCCGCGAGAATCGATGCTGCCGGCGTGGATGCCTGGACGGCACGCCTTCCGGAACCCGCGGCCCGTCGTCTTGCCACTCTGGTCAGCCGTCTTCGTTCACCTCCGCGCTCATTCGCCGGGCTCGACCTGACGGAGCCCCGGGTCATGGGCATCATCAACACGACGCCCGACAGCTTCTCCGATGCCGGCAAGGCCCTCGATCCTGATGATGCCATGGCACAGGGCGAGGCCATGCGCGATGCGGGGGCTGCCATTCTCGATGTCGGCGGGGAATCGACCCGCCCCGGAGCCGAACCGGTGGACTGGCGGGTGGAAACGCGGAGAGTCCTGCCGGTCATCACCCACCTTGCAGGCACCGGGGGCCTGGTCTCCGTCGACAGCCGCAAGGCGGATGTGATGCGCGCGGCCATCGCCGCTGGCGCCGCGATTGTCAACGATGTCAGCGCGCTCACCCATGATCCCCGTTCCATGGATGTCGTGGCCGGGGCCGGCGTGCCGGTCATTCTCATGCATGCGCTCGGCGATCCCCGCACGATGCAGGATGCACCGTCCTATGATCATGTCAGCCTCGACATCCACGACTATCTCGAGCAGAGGATCGCTGCCTGCGTTGAAGCCGGAATCGCCCGCCGCAACATCGCCATCGATCCGGGGATCGGATTCGGCAAGACACAGGCCCACAACATGACCCTGCTCGGCCACCTGGCATTGTTTCACGCTCTGGGTTGCCCCATTCTTCTGGGTGCGTCACGCAAGAGATTCATCGGCCGGATCACGGGCGAGGAGAGGCCGGCGAGGCGCCTCGGCGGCAGCATCGCGGCGGCGCTGGCCGGGGTGGCAGCCGGCGTGCAGCTCCTCAGGGTCCATGATGTGGCCGACACGGTGCAGGCGGTAAGGATCTGGTCAGGCATGGCGGAGCCGGTATCGACATGAGACAGTTGTTCGGAACCGACGGCATACGTGGCCGGGCCAACCGCGAACCCATGACCGTCGAGACGGCATTGCGGGCAGGCATGGCGGCCGGAGTCCATTTCCGCAGGGGCGATCACACGCACCGCGTCGTTATCGGCAAGGACACCCGGCTTTCCTGCTACATGATCGAGTACGCCATGGCCTCGGGGTTCGTGAGCGTTGGCATGGATGTCCTGCTCATCGGTCCGGTGCCGACACCGGGCGTGGCCACTCTGACGCGTTCGATGCGTGCCGATCTCGGGGTGATGATCTCGGCATCCCACAATTCCTTCGAGGACAACGGCATCAAGCTCTTCGGGCCCGACGGCTACAAGCTCTCGGACACGGTGGAAGCGGCCATCGAGACAGGCATGGCCGGAGACCTGTCGGCAGCCAGGGTGGACGCCAGTCATCTGGGACGTGTGCGGCGTCTCCAGGGAGCCCTCGGTCGCTATTCCGAGTTCTGCAAGAACATCTTTCCAAGGAACCTGCGTCTTGACGGTCTGAAGATCGTCATCGATGCGGCCAACGGCGCGGGCTACCGGGTGGTGCCCGAGGCACTCTGGGAACTCGGTGCCGATGTCATTCCCCTGGGTGTCGACCCGGATGGCACGAACATCAACCGGAACTGCGGTTCGACAGCGCCCGGGGCGATGCAGAGGGCGGTGACGGAAAGCGGCGCCGATATCGGCATCGCCATCGACGGGGATGCCGACCGCGCCGTCTTCGCCGATGAAAACGGGACACTCGTTGATGGTGATCAGATCGTGGCATTGCTTGGCGACTGGCTCAACCGACGCGGCAAGCTTTCCGGCGGCGCCGTCATCGGCACCGTGATGTCGAATCTCGGCCTCGAACGCTTCTTTCAGGAACGCGGTCTTCGTTTCGAACGCACACCTGTCGGAGACCGCTACATCGTGGAACGCATGCGTGACAGGGGCTGCAATTTTGGTGGCGAGCCTTCCGGTCACATGGTCTTCGCCGATCACGCGACAACCGGGGACGGACTCATCGCCGCCCTGCAGGTCCTTGCCGTCCTTGTCGGGAACGGACGGCCGATGAGCGACATCGCACACCAGTTCCACGCGGTTCCGCAGGTGGCAAGCAATGTCCGTCTCAACGGCAAAGCGTCGCTGGCAAGCGACACGGTTCAGACCGTCCTGGCCTCGTCGCGGGCCCGTCTCGCCGCTGACGGGCGTCTCGTGGTGCGCGAATCGGGAACCGAACCGTTGATCCGGATCATGGTGGAGCACCCCGACGGCGGTCTCGCGCAACGTCTCGTGAGCGAACTCGAGAGCGCCATCCGCCTCGCGGCCGGCGACGCCTGAACACGGCCGTGCGCTGTCCCTTCTACCAGGTCGACGCGTTTACCGGCGAGGCGTTCAGGGGCAATCCCGCCGCGGTGCTGGTGCTGGAAACGTGGTTGCCCGACACCGCGCTGCAGGCCATCGCGGCTGAAAACAACCTCGCCGAGACGGCCTTCCTGGTGCACCAGGCGGACCGGGACTATCAGCTGCGCTGGTTCACGCCCGTTGTCGAAGTGCCTCTTTGCGGTCATGCCACACTTGCGTCCGCGTTCGTCATCATGACAAGGATCGACGTGACGGCAGACCAGGTGTGGTTCATCACGGCGAGCGGGCGCCTCGGCGTGCATCGCCAGGGCGACATGTTCGTCCTCGACTTTCCGGCAGAGACACCGGTCGCATGCGAACCACCAGGCGACGTCGTTGCGGCGGTCGGCCGGGCGCCGGTGGAAACCTTGTGCGGCAGCAATCATCTCTTCGTCTATGCCAGCGAGGCCGAGGTCCGGTCCCTGAAACCGGACATGAGGGACCTCGGCACCGCGCTCGAGGGAGGGGTGAGGGGCGTGATCGCCACGGCGCCCTGCTCGAGCGATGCCGCAGACGTCGTCTCCCGGTTCTTTGCTCCCCATCACGGAATCCCGGAAGACCCTGTCACCGGTTCTGCCCACTGCATGATCGTCCCCTACTGGGCTGCCCGCCTGGGAACCGGGACCATTCATGCCCTTCAGGTGTCGCGTCGCGGTGGCGAACTCCATTGCCGGCTGAGACACGACAGGATCGACATCGCCGGCAAGGCGGTGGCGTTCATCGAGGGCGTCGCCTTGATACCGCCATGACAGGGGACCTCGACCGGTTGCGTTCCATGCTCATCGACGCCCGGCGTGTTGTCGTCTTCACAGGTGCGGGGATCTCCACGGAATCGGGCATTCCGGATTTCCGCAGTCCCGGTGGAATCTGGTCGCACACCACGCCGATCATGTTCGACGACTTCGTGACCTCCGTCGAGGCACGGCGCGAGTCGTGGCGCCGCCGGGTGGAAATCGAGCGCGACATGGTCGGTGCAAGGCCCAATCCGGGCCATCTGGCCGTGGCCCGCCTTGTGGCCACGGGCAAGGTGACCGCACTCATCACGCAGAACATCGACGGACTGCACCAGGCATCGGGTGTTCCCGAGGAGAAGGTCATCGAACTCCACGGCAACAGCACCTACGCCACCTGCCTTGCCTGCGGCGAACGCCATGCGCTCGATCCCATCCTGGATGCCTTCCGCGCGGATGGCACGATTCCCCAGTGCGGGGCCTGTGACGGCATCGTCAAGACGGCCACCATCTCCTTTGGCCAGCCGATGCCCGCCGAACCGATGGAAAGGGCACGCGCAGCAGCGCTCTCCTGCGATCTCTTCCTTGCCATCGGGTCCTCGCTCGTGGTCTGGCCGGCGGCCTCCTTCCCGCTCCTGGCCAAGCAGAACGGTGCGGCCCTCGTCATCCTCAACCGCGAGGCCACCGACCACGACCCCTGCGCCGACCTTGTCCTCCACCGTGAGATCGGTCCGACCCTGTCAGCAGTGGTCGAGCCTCCCTGACACGTTTTCCCGGTGTCCCGCCTGCAACCGCCCGCCGGTTGGCACGGGTCGCAGCCAAGTCTCTTTGCCGAGGCACGAACGTGTGGCAGGGTCAGGTTGTGACGGTCGGAGGAATCCTTGGTGGAAAGCAAGGACGCGCAGCCGGTCCGGGCGACGCCGTTCAAGGACGGGTACGCCATGCCGGGCCGTTTCGAGAGGCATGCCCGCACGTTGCTGACATGGCCGCCGGTCGAGGAGAAGGTCGGAACGGACGTAGACGGATTTCGCGATGAATTGGAGGCAACAGCCCGGGCCATCAGCCTCCACGAGCCCGTCACGCTGGTCGTGGATCCGCGCGACGAGGAAGATGCCCGCAGCCGCCTTGGCGGCGAGGTGGAACTTCTCGTGGTGCCTGTGGACTGTTGCTGGCTCAGGGACAACGGACCGATTTTCGTGCGCAACAAGGCGGGTGACGTTGCCGGCGTCCACTTCGGATTCAACGGATGGGGCGGCCGGTTCCCCTGTGGCAAGACGCAGGAGATGCCGTCTCGTGTTGTCGAGCATCTCGGGTTCCGGTGCTACCGGACTCCCTTCATCTGCGAAGGCGGCGGCGTTTCGGTGGACGGGGAGGGGACCCTGATCACCACCGAGCAGGTGATGCTGAACGACAATCGCTACCGCGGGATGTCAAGAGACCACATCGAGGCCATGCTCCACGATTATCTGGGTATCACACAGGTGATCTGGCTCGGACTCGGGCTGATCGAAGATACCGAGACGGACGGGCACGTCGACAACGTGGTCGAGTTCATCGAACCGGGACGCGTTCTGGTGCAGGTCGTGTCCGGGCACTCCAACCCCAATCATGGGCTTCTCCAGGAGAACCTGCGGCGTCTTGCCAACGCGACCGACGCGAAGGGGCGGCCTCTGGATATCGTCGAGATGCCGGTTCTGCCCTACCAGCAACAAGGGTCCGGGCGCTACGTCATTCCCTATACGAACGCCTATGTCTGCAACGGCGCCATCATCGCGCCTGAGGTGGACCCACGGCTCGACGAAGAGGGATGGGCCATTCTCGAGAGCGCCTTTCCGGGGCGCGAGATCGTGCCGGTCCGCAGTCTCTGGCAGGCCGTCGGCGGAGGCGGCATCGGCTGCATCACCCAGCAGGTTCCCGCGTGAGGGCAACCGCCATCACCGGGACCGACATGCCGCGACGCGGGATGTCGGTAGCCCTTCTCCCGCTCCCGCTTCCGGCCCGATCGGGGGATGGTGCCGAGGTCGCCACACCTCGTGAACGCCGGGGGTGAGCACGGTGCTTTCGATCAGTCCCGGGACGGCGTCCGCTGTCTCATCGCGATTCGACCGTGCGGCGGTCGATGTCGGTGATCTGACGGGGTGCCGGACTGTGGCGAGGCATTCCTTCAGCTTGTCCTGGCGGGCTTCCGGTTCGCGGCGCCAGTCGGACGAACAATGGGCATGGAGCGCACAGCGCAAGGGCCTTGATCTCTGATTTCCTGTCGGCCGCGCGTCTCTTCTTCCGGCGCATGGGGGGGCGTCCGGCCTGGCAGACGCATTGCCGCGCTTGCGGTCCGCCGTTGTCGTTCGCAGCAAGCGTCGTCAAACGGTCGGCAAGGTACATTTCATCGCATGGAAACCAGGCCGTTGTCCGACCATGTCACGCACTAGGGCGACATGCGTGTCAAGGGGGACATCCATTCAAGCTCGTGAACGGCCACCGTAAGAGGATGACCGATAGTCGCTTGTCCACGGCAAGCAGCCGGAGACCTTCCTCTCGTGCCTGGAACTACAGCGGTTCGTCGAACGGATCGTTGTGGCTCAGCGGTATCTCGAGTTCGCTGGCGGCATGGCGCATGGTCATCGGCAGGAACGTCATGTCCTGTTCTTCCAGCGCGGCGACAGAGAAGCGGCTTTTGCGCTGGCCCGACCGGTGGCGAGCATTGTGCTTGAGATGCATTTCCCAGATCGAAACGGTGCTGACGTAGAAATCTGTCCCTCGCGCTGCCAGCACCCGGCGTTCGAAATCCAGGAACACGCCGGGCCTCTCCATGAAGTCGAACAGGCGGGTTGAATCGAGCAGAACGCGCAATGTCCGTCCCGCTACTCTTCGTCGAGCCCAAGCACCTTCCGGCTGAAGGCGGGATCGTTGAATTCCTCCGGCCAGCCTTCCCCGTCGCCCTTGATCCCGAGACGTCGACGGGCAGCCTCCAGCCTGTCGAAGTCAATCCCGCCGCGCCGGTCACGGCGCATCAGTTCAGCGGCCGGCTGGCCGTGCCTCGTGACAATCACGCGCTCGCCGTTGCGAGCGGCGGCAATCAGTCCGGAGAGGCGTGCTTTCGCTTCGCGATTGGGAAGTTCCATGACGGATCGCTCCAAGCCTGGAAATCTCCTTCACCAGCAGGCAGCTATGGCCTCCTCTCTGCAAGTCCACATCATGGCGAGTCCATTCTCCGGCCATTGTTTTTCCGTCGCACCCGGGAGTCCTGGAGACTGGATTGTCCCTGGTCTCCGGGAGGTTGGAGGTTGACACGACAGGTGGGGGGTTCAATAGTCCTGATGGCCGCTGAAACCTGCGGGAGAGACCGGTCCCGAGACCGGCGCCGAAGGTGCAATCTGTCCCGAAATCTCTCAGGCAAAGGGACCGCAGGTGAATGGCCGCTCTGGAGAGAAGAAGACGCTGATGCGTCTTCTCACCGAAGGGGAAAGCCGGTGTTCCGGTGATGCTCTCAGGTTCGGTGACAGAGGGGGCAAGACGGGCGTGTGCGCGCCCTCATTGCAACGGCCGGGACAGGTTCGGTGACCCCTGAAGACGCTCTCCTCGAGACTCCGCTTGGCGCCCTTCACCGGGAGCTCGGAGCCCGCATGGTTCCCTTTGCCGGCTATGCCATGCCGTTGCAGTACAGGGCCGGCATTCTTGCCGAACACCGCCACACGCGCGGCTCTGCCAGCCTCTTCGATGTCTCCCACATGGGTCAGGTGCGCCTCTCGGCCAGACCCGGGGCGTCCATGGAAAGCGTGGCCCGCGCGCTCGAGCGCCTGGTGGCGGCCGACATAGTCGGCCTTGGCCCCGGAAGACAGCGCTACACCCAGTTTACCAACGGCACGGGGGGCATACTCGACGACCTGATGGTGACCTCGCTCGGCGATCACCTGTGGCTGGTGGTGAACGCGGCCTGCAAGCACGACGACATCGAGCGCCTGAAGGTGTTGATCGGCGAGGAATGCGACATCGAAGTCCTCGAGAAAAGGGCGCTCGTCGCCCTGCAGGGGCCGGCCGCCGTGGCCGCGTTCGCTCGCCTGGTCCCGGATTCGCAAGGCCTTTCCTTCATGCAGGCGGCGCTTTGGACCCTTGACGGCGAGACACTCATGGTCAGCCGTTCCGGATACACCGGCGAGGACGGCGTGGAGGTGTCGGTATCCTCCGGCGGCGTCGATGCCCTGGCACGGCGACTGCTTGCCGCGGACGGTGTCGAAGCGGCCGGGCTCGGCGCGCGGGACAGTCTGCGTCTGGAGGCCGGCCTGTGCCTTCACGGCAACGATATCGACACCACGACGACACCGGTGGAGGCCGGACTCGCCTGGTCCATCCAGAAGCGGCGGCGTCTCGAGGGCGGTTTTCCCGGCGCCGACGTGATTGTCTCGCAACTGCGTGACGGCCCGCCGAGGCGCCGGGTCGGTCTGGTTCCGCAAGGAAGGGCGCCGGTGAGGGAAGGAGCGGCCATCCGCTCCTCGTCGGGGGCGCCTCTCGGGACCGTGACGAGCGGCGTCTTCGGACCGACGGCGGAACGGCCGGTCGCCATGGGCTATGTGGCGGGCGAGGCGGCCGTGACAGGGACTGTGGTCGAGGTCGAGAGACGGAGTTCATGGATAGAGGCCGAGATCCGGTCGCTGCCGTTTGTGCCGCACCGCTATCACCGGTCATGACACCATTGACGTGAAGGGAGACGACCCCATGGGGAAGAGACTCTACAGCAGGGAACACGAGTGGATCGATGTCGACGATGGCATCGGCACCGTCGGCATTTCCGACTATGCCCAGGAACAACTCGGCGATGTCGTCTTCGTGGAGCTGCCGGAATCAGGACACGAGGTGGAGAGCGGTGACGAACTGTGCGTCGTCGAATCGGTCAAGGCGGCCAGCGAAGTCTACGCTCCCGTCTCCGGAGAGGTCGTCGAGGTCAACGACGCGCTTGGCGATGATCCGGCGGAGGTCAATGCCAATCCCTATGGTTCGGGCTGGTTTGTGTGGATCCGGCTCGCGAATGCCGGGGAACTCGACGAATTGATGGACGAGGATGCCTACCGAGAATACCTCGGGGAGCTTGCCTGATGCGCTATCTGCCCCTGACGGATACCGACCGCGCCGCCATGCTCGAGGTGGTCGGAGCCCGCAGCATCGACGATCTCTACGGTGATGTTCCCCAGGACGTATGGTGCGAAGAGCTTCTCGACCTGCCGCTCCACCAGGGAGAAATCGAGGTCGAGAGGGCGCTCTCGGCCATGGCGGAGAAAAACCTGCACGGCGGCAATGCGCCGTTCTTCCTCGGCTGCGGCGCCTATCGCCACCATGTGCCGGCGGCCGTGGATGCCCTCATCCAGCGGGGCGAGTTTCTCACGTCCTACACGCCCTATCAGCCGGAGATTTCCCAGGGCACCCTGCAGATGCTCTTCGAGTTCCAGACCATGGTGGCCATGCTGACAGGCATGGAGGTCGCCAACGCCTCGATGTATGACGGAGCGTCGGCGGCGGCGGAAGCCGTTCTCATGGCAAGCCGTGTGACGCGACGGCGGCGGGCCGTTGTGTCGGGCGGGCTTCATCCCCACTACCGCGATACCGTCTCCACCTATGTGCGCCATGCCGACCTTGAAGTCGTGACGCTGCCGATGGCTGTTCAGGAGGCTGACCTCGAGTCGCAGATCGACGGATCGACGGCCTGTGTCGTCGTGCAGATCCCGGATATCTTCGGCCGTCTTCATGACTTCTCGGCACTGGCTGATGCCTGCCACAGGGCGGGTGCCCTTCTGGTTGTCGCCGTGAACGAAGTGGTGTCTCTCGGCCTTCTCACCCCGCCGGGCGATATGGGGGCCGACATCGTCGTTTGCGAGGGCCAGTCACTGGGCAACTCCCTGGGATTTGGCGGGCCCTATGTCGGTCTCTTTGCCACCAGGAAACGCCATGTCCGGCAGATGCCAGGGCGGCTGGCTGGCGAGACTGTGGATGCCGACGGGCGCAGGGGCTGGGTTCTCACCCTGTCGACACGCGAGCAGCACATCCGCCGTGAAAAGGCGACCAGCAACATCTGCACCAACTCGGGCCTGTGCGCCCTTGCCTTCACCATCCATCTCGCGTTGCTCGGGGAACATGGCCTTGCCCGGCTGGCCGCCCTCAACCACGAAGCGGCGCAGCGGACCATGGAACGACTGATCGCCATCAACGGGGTTTCCACGCCGAACGATGGCTTCTTCAACGAGTTCACGATCGAGCTTCCCGGGCCCGCCGCGGAGGTCGTCGACCAGCTCGCGGAACGGGGCATCCTGGGAGGTGTGCCGCTGTCGCGGTTCGAGCCGGCGAACGGCGCGCTCGCGAACCTGATGCTGGTGGCCGCAACGGAACTGACGACGACCGGAGAGATCGACGCCCTTGCCGGCGCACTGCAGGAGATCCTGTCATGAGCGGCATGACATCGGGTGGCCATCGCGGCCTGGTGATGGACGAGCCGCTGCTGTTCGAACTCGACGGTGGCGGGCGCAGCGGGGTCGATCTTCCGGAACCGGAGGGGAGGACGCCGAAGCTGGGAGGCGTCAGGCCGCGCCAGGCCATCGGTCTTCCGGGAGTCTCGGAGCCCGAAGTGATCCGTCACTTCACGCGGTTGTCGCAAAAGAACTACGCGATCGATTCGGGTCTCTATCCCCTGGGATCGTGCACCATGAAGCACAATCCCCGGCTCAACGAGAAGGTCGTCAGATTGCCGGGATTTGCCATGGCGCACCCCTTGCAACCACAGGCGACGGCACAGGGTTGCCTGGAACTCATCGCCACACTGGCGCACTGGCTCACCACTCTCACCGGGATGCAGGGTGTGGCCATGTCACCGGCGGCCGGCGCGCACGGCGAGTTCGCCGGTCTGATGTGCATTCGCGCCGCTCTCACGGCCAGGGGTGATGCGCGGCGCAGGATCCTTGTTCCCGAATCGGCCCACGGCACCAATCCGGCGACGGCAGCGCTCTGCGACTACAGGGTCAACACCGTGCCCTGCGACGCGAGAGGGCGTGTCGACCTGGCTGCTTTCGAGCGCGCCCTCGACGACGATGTCGCCGCCCTCATGCTGACCAATCCCAACACCTGCGGGCTCTTCGAGACCGACATCATGACGATTTCCGGCATGCTGCACTCTGCCGGAGCCTTTCTCTATGCCGATGGCGCCAACTTCAACGCCATCGTCGGCCGGGTGAGGCCGGGGGACCTCGGCGTTGACGCGATGCACATCAATCTCCACAAGACCTTCTCGACTCCCCATGGAGGCGGTGGTCCGGGAAGCGGTCCGGTGGTCCTCTGCGAAGAACTGCTGCCCTTTGCGCCATTGCCGCGTATCAAAGCCGATGGTGATGACTGGCAACTCATCGAACGCGACAGCGATGGACGGGCGTTCGGCCGCCTGCGCGCATTCCACGGGCAGATGGGCATGTTCGTGCGGGCGCTCGCCTACATGATGAGTCATGGCGCCGACGGATTGCGCCAGGTCGCCGAGGATGCCGTGCTCAATGCCAACTACGTGCTGGCGCGTCTTTCCGGTGCCTACAACGCGCCATTTCCGGGGCCGTGCATGCACGAGTGCCTGTTCGATGACCGCAATCTGAAGGACACGGGGATCTCCACCCTCGACATTGCCAAGGCGATGATCGACGAGGGATACCATCCCATGACCATGTATTTTCCGCTTATCGTCCATGGCGCCATGCTCATCGAGCCGACGGAAACCGAAAGCCGTCAGAGCATTGACCGGTTCTGCGATGTCATGGTGCATCTGGCGGACGAGGCGAGGAAGGGGAACCAGGAACTCTTCCACAGCGCACCGCGTTTCGCTCCCTGGAAGCGGCTGGACGAAACGGCTGCCGCCCGCCGTCCCGTCCTGACGTGGACTCCTGACACCACCTGACGCATTCGGCGGCCCTCATTTGCTGATCAAGGGTCGTTCTTTCTTCCCAAGACCAGTTGCACGGGAACGGATGCCACGACCCTTCGTTCCCTGAGCGCAATCAAGAGGAACCATGCCCAAAGTCGCGATTCAACCAGAGGCGCGCTGTCCGCTGAAGGATGAATTGCGCACTGTTCGGTACCGACAACCGCCCAGCCGCCTTCAGCCTTGATACCACGCAGTGTTGCCATGGCCGTCGCGTGCAAATGGTCAAGACCAATGCAGTGCGGCGCCCGGTAGAATCTGTTGCGCGCAATCCCCGGTCCGACTTGAACAGGTTCGAACAGAATCTCAAGACGTGAATGGCACAGCTGTACTCAATTGCCAATCTCGTCGTCGACGGGTTTGGTCATCCTTGGGCGAAGACGACTGCCCACGGAAGCGCGGTCCGAGAACTTGCATCACGGGACACGGGTTTCCATGGGAAAAATGGTCCGTCAATCTGTCCTGGATTTCCTTCTCTAGATGCCGGCCTTCACATCGATAAACAGGCGGTTGATCTTTTCCTGGCTGTCCGTCGAGAAGGGTTCCAGCAACACCCCGGAAGAAATGACCGCCTCCGGGTCGGTCCAGCCCAACTGTTTCAAGACATCCAGATTGGCTTCTTCGAAGGCCTTCTGATTCGCATGCCCGTACGCATACTCCTCAATCGCGTACACACCGGACTCCGGGGCAAGAGTAGTATCCAGGTAGGCATATCTCACATCGTCTGAGGCGGAGGCACCCTCAACAAGCACCGAAAGATCAATCCACGTAATCAAGCCTTCCCTTGGTGCCATAAATGCGACAGGCACGCCTTGTGCCCGGAGTTCGGCGTATACGTCGCTCCAGGCATAGGCGGCCACGACCTCGCCTGCGGCAATTGATTGAGCGAGTGATGTGTTGTCACTGTAGTAGAAGCGTACCAACTCGCGCTGTTCCCTGAGAAGATCGTGAACCTTGGCAATGTCCTCGTCTCCCATGTTGAACGGGTCCGCGACACCTGCGACCAACGCCGCCGGAATGGCTGCCTCATCAGCGGAATCGCGCATTGCGAGACGGCCCGTATACTTCGGGTCCCAAAGAATCTCCCAAGTATGGTTGTCTACATACTCGGGCGCCATGTCCGTACGGAAGATGACGGAATTGCTGCCCCAAATGAACGGTACAGCCCACTGGATTCCATCCTCCAGCGCACCGCTGCCCTTGAGCCTTTCGAACACGTCAGGCCAATGCGTCAACCGTGATGTATCGATCGGTGTAATCAGGCCTGCGTCCCTCCAGCGCCGGATTGATTCGTATCCTGTTGTCGAGATATCAGGCTTGTATCCTGCCTGGAGCTTGATGAAGGCCTCCTGGAGGTCTCCGAAATACGAGAACTCGGGGGCCTTTCCGTATTCATCGAGAAAACTCTGATACATCTCCGGAACAGCATAGACATCCCACGTGAAAACCAGCAAATCATCACTCTGAGCACTTGCATTGCGACTTACCATCGGAACAGTTGCCGTACCGATGCCAACGGCGGCAAGCATGGCTAGAGTCGTGCGACGATCGAACTTTCTGCACTTGAGAAACTGGTCAGGTGTCATTGGGAATTGCGGCTTCGTCATTGGAGATTCTCCCTTGTCTTGGGCTTTCTTTCCTGGGCTCTTGAGATCAGTCCATGATAGTCCCATCCGTGCTGCAAGGCCATCGACATCTTGGTGCATGGACCGCTCCTGCCAGCGCCACACGCAGGCCCTGGAATTGCCGTTTTCGCTGAATGTCGTTCTTCGGGTAAATTCATCGGTCCTTACGCGTTCATCGATCCCACGTCGGCCGTGCTGGCCTTGTTGATACTCTTCGCGGCAGGTCCATGGGAACAGGCGCGCAGCAAACCGAAAAAACCTTTTAGTTGTGTAGTCTTGTCACGGCCCCTCCCTTCGCTCAGACTTGTGCGTCAGTACCAGGGAAGAGGACGCACCATGGGTGGACGGCTGGACGGAAAAACCGCGCTTGTGACCGGGGGAGGGCGCGGTATCGGAGCCGGCATTGCCAGGATTTTTGCAGCGGAGGGGGCACGGGTCGTGATCGCCACGCGCACCGTGAGCCGCGGAGAGGCGGTCGCCCGCGTGATCTCGAAGACCGGCGGAGACGCCTCGGCGATGGCGACCGACGTCGCCAGTGCGAAGCAGGTCAAGGCGATGATCGCCGAGGCTCGGAAACGGCTCGGCGCGATCGATATCGTCGCCCACAACGCGGGTGTCTACCCGTCGTCGATGATCACGAAGATGAAGGAGGCCGAATGGGATCACGTGCTCGACACGAACCTGAAGAGTCTCTTTCTGATCACGAAGGCCGTTCTGCCTCACATGATCCGCCGCAAGTACGGACGGATCGTTGTGACGTCATCGATCTCGGGCCCGCGGGTGGCCATGCCGGAGTGGAGCCACTACTGTGCCTCGAAGGCCGGTGTGAATGGATTCATCAAGTCCGCGGCTCTGGAAGTCGCCAAACAGGGTGTCACGATCAACGCCGTCGAACCCGGCAATATCCTGATCCGCCGTCCCGGTTCGCGTGAGGCGCGCGAGCAGGAGGAGACGATGGTGCCTGCAATTCCCATGGGCGAACTCGGTGAACCCGAGGATATCGCGTACGCGGCGCTCTACCTGGCCAGTGACGAGGCACGTTACGTGACGGGCCAGACCATCATCGTAGACGGGGGCCAGATCTTGCCCGAAAGTCAGTCGGGTGTGCTCTAGGCAGCCTTTCCGTCATGACCTCGTGCGATGTACTGACCTTACCCCCGTCGACTGGTGTTGGGTCGAGGGCCGGCGCGGCGGCGTTGGGGTCCGGTGGTTTGTCCTTCGCTTTCGCGCCGGGCCTCAGTCCGGCTCCCGTAACGACGTTTCCAATCCGCTCTCGTCAAACGCAGCATGCGGTCTTGCCGCACTGCGCAACCCTGTTGCCCTCATCCCATGGTTTGTGGGGCGAGGGGCCGAAAGTGCCAGCCAAACAGCCGGAGCAGGGCCGACCGAGAATCCCGCGCGGCGGCTATCTGCTCAAGGGTGGACACGGCCGAATCGAGGGCGAGCCCGTCAAGTGGTAGTTCCTTCCCGGCGACCGCCCCCTTGTCGAATCCTGCATCTGGATGACCTGGGTGTTCCGCACCGTCTTGCGATGCGTCATGGAGCGATGATCTGATGAACGATACGAGCGGCGACCGTCCCTTCCGCTTCTTTGACAACCGGGAAAAGTACCTGCTGTTCGTCACCACGTGCGGCGAAAAGTGGGCGATCGGCGAGCGCATCGGCGCAGAGCTTTCCAAGCTCGCTCCCGAACCTCCCGCACTGCGGGTGTTCGACGCCGGGACGGGCGACGGCACCGTGATGGCCGGTGTGCTCCGACGGCTTCACGGACGCTTCCCCACCGTGCCGTTTCTCGTTGTTGGAAAGGAGATCAGCCTTGAGGACGTGAGGCTCACCCTGGACAAGTTGCCCGATCGTTTCTCCGAGCATCCGCAGACCGTCGTGGCGCTTACCAACATGCACTATCGCGAGGCGCCATGGCTGTCCCCGACCGAAGGCGAGGCACGGCCAAGCCTCAACTGGCGTGAAGTCGCCCTTGATGGCCACACCGCGCACGAGTTCGACCGGCAGATCGCCAACCTCCGCCCGCTCCTGGCGGACTGGTGGAAGGTGCGCACGAATCCCAGGACCGGCAACCCGGTCTACGTCGAACCGTCCGTGATCGTTCTCTACCGCTCCGATCACAGGTTCATGCTCGATTCGGTCATTCCCAAGCCGGGCGCACCGCCGGGAGGCTACGACCTCGTTATCGCGGCGCAGCCGTATCGCGCGCGCCACGCCGCCGATTTCAAGGTGCGGTTCGTGCTTGAACCTCTCGCCGCTTCGCTTGCGAAGGGCGGGCGCATGATCGCCATCCAGTCGACGGGACAGGACCCGGGCATGGAGATCATCCGCAAGATCTGGCCTTCGGAGGAACCGTTCCAGACCCCGGGACCGGTACTCGTGCAGGAGTTGCGCTCCCGGCTCGAGGCCGACTACCCGGAACGCGAGTTTGGCATCGACGGCGAGTCGAGCAGCATTTTCCGCTACTCCCTGCACGTCATGCCGAACGAGGTTGCCGAGAACATCGGGACCTCGACCCGGCTGGCGGCGTGGAACGCCGCGGTGTACGTCGCCCAGATCGACGACGAGCGCATCACCCGCGCCATGTCCGAAAGCGCCTACCTGGATGCGACGGCCGAAGTCGTGACGCGCCATGGCGGACTGTGGTTCGTCGACGAGTCGTTCGTCGTCGCGCGGCGCAAGTGACCTGTAACGGTGATTGATGCGGTCCTTGAAGCCGCAGACATGCTGGTGAGCGAATCACGTCGTCCGGAAGGGCCTCGTGGCGCCGGTGACGAGGCCGCGCCGTGGTCAAGGCAATCAGCCAAGCGAGCGTGATTGTGCCGCTCTGTCATGTGTCTTCGCTCGCGCTGTTTCCGGGCTTCCGGGTTCGGCTTCTGTACGGCAACACCGGTCCCGGGCTGTCGGCAGAGCTGGTGGCGGTCCAATTCGGCTTCATCGTGCGAAACCGACGTTGACGGCCGGCCGGTTCGTGCGCGCAGGACTGGATGGAGATGTGCGCCGGGCGGCGCGCGCCCGGCATTGCGACGACGGTCAGGGCGGAGGCGCACGCAATGGCGGTCCTCCGGCCCCCCGCAGGGGCGGATGGAGGGAGCGGTCGCCGGCGATACGCGCCGGCCGGGACGGACCCGCTATCGGTTGGCGTTCGAACGTGCCTTGTCCTTCAGGCGGCTTTCCCCGTCACTTCCAGGGCGGCGACCATGGCGCGAATGTGCTCAATGGTCGTGCCGCAGCAGCCGCCGATGATCTGGACTCCCGAGTCAACCCAGCCACGGCAGGCGGCCGCGAATTCCGCGGGGCTCGCCGTCTCGGTGCTTCGGTCGGTTGTCGGATCGAAAAGCAGCGTTTCGGGATAGGCCATGAACGGGCCGTCCCAGAGTTCGCGCAGAACGTCGAGGCCAGGTCCCGTAGCTTCGATCGAACTGTGCATGATTCCATAGACATCGCCGCCCGTCGCCGTGAGTGCGGCAATAATCTCGGACAGTGGCGCCGGGGCCTTGGACCTGTGATCGTCCGCCAGCTGGCCTTGCTCCTCGCGAGAGATGTCCCAGCCAATCATGGAGCCATCCGGCAAGAGGCTGCCGCTGACGCCAACCCACACCGGCAAGCCTGTCGCCAGCGCTGCCTCGAGACACAGACTGGCGCGATCGATGTCCGACATCATCTCCAGAAGCAGGAGATCGGCGCCCGATTCGGCAAAGATGTCGGCCACCTCGCGGTAGTTGGCGGCCTCTTCGTCACGACCAGGCACGAAGCGGGGATCGGGGCTTAACGTGCCCTCGATCCAGGCGACCATGGTCGACATGGAGCCCGCCACCCAGACCGGTCGTCCGGGCGCCGCGTTGGCGCGTGCCTCGCATGCCAGTTCGACCGCGCGCCGGTTGATCGCCGCGGTCTCCTGTTCCAGACCTGCGCCCGCGAGGACATGACGGCAGGTCGCGAAGGTGTTGGCGGTGATCACGTCGGCTCCGGCGCGGATGTACTCCTCGTGGACCGTGCGCACGATGTCGGGGTGCGTCCTGTTCGCTTCCGCGCACCAAGCCACACTGTTCATCCGGCCGCCCAGCCGTGCGACCTCCGTGCCAGTCGCGCCGTCAAGCGCGATGGTGGCGCCTGAAGCGATCATCTCGTCCAGTGTCACGTTATTGCCCTCCCGGATGCGATCCGCAGCAGCCTAGAGGCATCGGGAGGGCATTTGAAGATGTCCGGCTGCATGGATGTGAGCCTCATGATCGTGGACCGACTGCGGACTCCGGAGTCCGTCCTTTTCCTCGTGCCGGTCCCGGACATGCGCCGCATTCCTTTGTGCCTCGGCCACGATTCCGTTGGCATCGGCGCGCGCTCCTCTCCAGGAACAACGGCCGGCGCGGCGCGGAATGGCCGTTCGCGATCGGCTGAGACTATTGATGTGGCACAGGCGGCGAACCGCTTCGCGATCCGCTCCTGCACGTTCCCGCCAGCGAACCGGTTTCCTCTCTCTCCAGATTCGGGGCACGGATGTCTTGCACCCCGGCTGCAGTTCCTTCGGAGTCTGGCAGCGGCTTGGGGGAAGGGGGCCCGTTCAGACGTCGCGCGTCTGTCCGGCGCGCATCGTGAAGGCAGGAATGACGCCCGGTCAGGCGAGACGCTGGTCGAGTTCGTCGATGGCCTCGCCCACGAGACGTGACTGTTCGCTGTCGTCAAGCCGTGTTTGGATGAGTCTCGCCGTGGCGCCAAGGGCGAGGTCGACCGCGGCCTCGCGGACGTCGTTGACCGCATCTGCCTCGGCCTGGCGAATTCTCTCCTGTGCGGCCTGGCGCCGCTGGGCCAGTTTCGCCTGGAGTTCGCGCGACGCGTTGCGTTTCAGGGTTTCCGCTTCCTCGCGCGCCCGCGCCATGATGTCGGCAATCTCGGCTTCGGCCTCCCGGTGCTTGCGCCGGTAGGAAGAGAGCAGTTCCTTTGCCTCCTCGTTCAGCGCGTTCGCCTCATCGAGTTTCCTTGCGATCTCGCCGCTGCGCCTGTCGAGTGCGGTTATGATCATGGAGGAGAGCGGTTTGGCGGCAATGGCAACGGCGATCACGAAGGCGACGGCCACCCAGAACGCAGGATCCTCGAAGAGCTGCACCATGATCAGTTCCCCCGCACCGCCGCCAGCGCCTTGAGCGCATCCTCGTCACTGACATCGGCGCCGGTCAGCCGCCTGGTTGCCAGGCGCGCCGCTTCCACCGCGACTCCCTCGAGGTTGGCAAGGGCCGCGGCCCGGGCCTCGTCGATGGAGCGTTGTGCATCCTCGAGTTCGCGCCCGGTCTCGCGATCGAGCGCCTCGAGCGATCGGTCCCCGTCCTCGGCAGCCTGCTGGACGGCCTCGCCGATGATGGACCGCGCCCTGCCGCGGGCCTCCTCGAGAGACCCTTCGTACTCGAGACGCGCCCGTTCGGCGTCGGCCCTCGCCTTCTCGGCGCCGTCAAGGTCCTGTTCGATCCTGTGCTGGCGATCGGTCAGGACACGACCGATCCGTGGCAACGCGACAAACGCCATGATGACGTAGAGGAACACGAAGCAGACCGCGAGCCAGAAGAACTGCGGCAGGAAGTGCCAGAATTCCAGCTGTGGCATGGATCGTTGTCCTCCGGGTCAGACGCCGCGGGTGATCAGAAGACGAAGAGGAGAAGAAGGGCGATGAGCAGGGCGTAGAGCGCCACGGCCTCGACGAGGGCGAAACCGATCCACATGAAACCCTGGACATTGCCGGCTGCCGCCGGATTGCGTCCGACCGCGGAGATCATTGAGGCGAAGATGTGGCCGATACCGGCACCAACGCCACCCAGTCCGATCACCGCAAGGCCGGCGCCAATGAGCTTTGCAGCTTCTGCATCCATCATGAAAGATCCTTTCCAGTTCGAGGAGGGTTTGCCTGGACGGGAGGAAATCCGTCAGTGCATGTGAATCGCGTCGTGCAGGTAGATACAGCTCAGCACGGCAAACACATAGGCCTGCAGGAACGCGATGGCGAATTCGAGAAGGGTCAGTCCGATCACCGCCGCCATGGGGACGGCGCCAGGGAGGATCCACAGGGCGCCCAGCGGCGCCACGAAGCCGGCGAACACCTTCAGCATGGTGTGGCCCGCCGTCAGGTTGGCAAAGAGACGCAGGCCCAGGCTCACCGGGCGAATGAGGTAGGACAGGATCTCGATGGGGATCACGAGGGGAGCAAGAAAGCCCGGAACACCCTGGGGGAGGAAGAACTTGAAGAAGCCCAGTCCATGTTTCACGAAACCGACGATCGTGACCCCGATGAAGACGACAAGGGCGAGACCGAAGGTGACAACGATCTGGCTTGTCACCGTGAAGCTGTACGGCAACATGCCCAGCATGTTGCAGAAGAGAATGAACATGAAGAGGGTGAAGACGAAGGGAAAGAACGGCCGGCCCTGATCCCCGACGTTGTCCTCCAGCATGTTGGCGATGAACTCGTAGGAGATCTCCACCAGGGACTGCATGCGTCCCGGCACCATGCTGCGCCGACCGATGAACACGGTGGTGAAGATGATGACAAGCGCGGTGGCCGCCATCATCCAGATTGCCGAGTTGGTGATCGCAAGGTCAAGATCGCCAATGCCGAACTCGACGGCAGACGACACTGCAAACTGCTCAAGCGGATTGTGCCCGGAGTCAGTCGCCACGTTTTCGATCCCCTTCACTGTCCGCGGGACCGCACCGCGGCCCGCGAGTCATCACCCTTGCGGCCCTCACCACATTGATGACACCGGCCGCCATGCCCAGGACCAGAAAGATCACCAGGAACAGCGGCGCGGTATCCAGTTCCCCGTCCAACCAGAGTCCGAGAAAGACGGAAACGGCCAGGGCAGCAACCATTTCGACCGTCATGCGGACGGCCATGCCGTAACCGGATGCCTGTGCCTTCCCCGTCGACCTCCCACCCTTGTCCTTCTTTCGGGCTGCGGCGATTCGTGTCTCGAGATCGGATGGATCATCCGCCATGTCGTCTCGCCAGCCAGGCAGTCAAGGGCCGCCGGAAAATGCGGGCGCACATTAGATAAGGCGTGGCGGGCGTGTCAATCGGCTTTGCCCGATTGACTTGCCTCTCCCCTTGATTTCACATGGCCCGCCGCTCAAACGGGGGGATGAGACATGGCTGGAACGCGTGGACGGCGCGGGGGACGGGCCAGACGCCATCGCGAGCGCATCGGTGCGCCCATTGTCCAGAAACGCTACATCACGCGCGAGATACCGGTCTACGAGCTCCTCGACGAGGCGGGAGTCGATCTGCTTCACGACACCTCCATGCAGATCCTTGAGGAAACCGGCATCGATTTCCGCGACGATGACGCCTGCCGCCAGTGGACCGAGGCGGGTGCCGACGTGACAGGTCAGCGGGTAAGGATTCCGCGGGCCCTGATCGAGGACCTCCTGGCCAAGGTGCCGGAAAGCTATGTCCAGATGGCTCGCAACCCCGAGCGCAACGTGGTGGTGGGCGGCGACAACACGGTGTTTGCTCCCACTTTCGGCTCGCCCTTCGTGCGTGATCTCGCCAACCAGCGGCGCTACGCGAGACTCGAGGATCTGCAGAACTTCATCAAGCTCGCCTACATGTCGCCGGTCCTGCACCACTCCGGAGGGATCATATGCGAACCGGTGGACGTGCCGGTGCCCAGGCGCCATCTCGATATCGTCTATTCCCACATGAAGTACTCCGACAAGCCGTTCATGGGAGTGCAGTCAGCGCCCGAACGCGCTCTCGATTCGTGCCGCTTGTGCGAGATTCTCTTCGGCGCCGACACAGTTCGCGAGAACACGGTGATGACCTCGGTGGTCAACTGCAATTCGCCCCTTGTCTGGGACGGCTCCATGCTTGGCGCACTGCGCCACTATGCCGAGCACAACCAGGCTGTTCTCGTGACCCCCTTCATCATGGCAGGGGCCATGGCCCCGGTGGTGACCGCCGGCGCCATCGCCCAGCTCAATGCCGAGGTGGTGTCGGGCCTCGCCTATGCCCAGATCGTCCGTCCCGGGGTGCCCATGGTCTACGGCAGTTTCCTTGCCACCGTCTCGATGCGATCGGGAGCGCCGATGATGGGAACGCCGGAGACCCTGCAAATGATCTACGCGGTGGGACAGCTCGCCCGCCGCTACCGGGTTCCACTGCGGTCCGGAGGCATGCTCAATGGCGCCAAGATCGCCGATGCCCAGGCGGCCTACGAATCGATGCAGACCATGACGGCAACACTGCTGGCGGGGACCAACTTCGTGCTGCATGCCGCCGGTTGGCTGGAGGCGGGGCTGACTGCCGGCTATGGCAAGTTCATCATGGACACCGAACAGGTGGCGATGCTGCAGAGTTTCTGCCGCCGCCTCGATCTTTCGGAGAACGGACTCGGTCTCGAGGCGATACGCGAAGTCGGTCCGGGCAACCACTTCCTCGGTTGTGCCCATACCAGGCGCAACTACCTCGATGGGTTCTTCATCCCCGAGATTGCCGACAACAACAGTTTCGAGCAGTGGCAGGCCGAGGGCGAACTCACCCACGACGAGCGCGCGGCGGCCATCGCCCGCCGGCGCCTGGAGGCATACGAGCCGCCGCCGCTGGACGAGGCCCGTGACGAAGCCCTGCTGGACTTCATAAGCCGGCGCAAGGCGGAACTGCCCGATACAGTCACCTGAATCGGAAGGACGTTCACAGACTGGCAAGTGCCGGGATGAGGTCCTCCATGCAATCGATCATGCGGTCGGCGCCCAGTGAAGCTGGTGCTCCACCGGCATAGCCGTAACTGACGACGACACACGGCATGCCGGCGCCGTGGGCGGCGGCAACGTCGGCGTGACTGTCTCCCACCATGACGGCTTCGGTGGCGCCCACACCGAGGCGGTCGAGAACGACGGCGAGATGGGCGGGATCGGGTTTCATCACGCCGGTGTCGCCGCCCACCACGGCGCCGATGGCCTGTCCGAGTCCGAACGTGGCAATGACATGGTCGGCGCCGGCCTGCCGCTTGTTCGTGCACACGCCGATCGCCGTGCCGTTCCGGTGGAGTGCGTCAATGGTTCCGGCAACACCCGGATAGAGGCTTGAAAGGCGTGTACTGCGCGGCAGGTAGAACTGGCGAAACCTGTCCTCGATGGCGGATGCCGCCCCTTCGGGCATGCCACCGGTCAGGATCATGACGCGTTCAAGAAGGCCCGCCCAGCCGCTGCCCACCATGTCCCGCACCGTCCGTTCGGTCAGTGCCTGGCGTCCGAATTCGGCCATCACCATGTTGATGGCATCGGCAATATCCGGCGCGCTGTCGATCAGCGTACCGTCGAGATCGAAGATGACTGCGCGGAACCTGTGCTGGAGCACGGTTGTCACGTGCGCTCACATGGCAGCCGGCGGAAGATATCCGCGATGACGGCTCAATCGTGTCATTGAGTGTTGCAATTCTTGACTTCGGTCACTTTTTCAAGTGTGGCACCAACCTCTGGTTACCGAAAGGGGTATTCATGGATTCCGCTCTCGCCCTGAAGGATGTTGCCGTAGTCGTGCTCGCGGCAGGACGGGGCACGCGCATGAAATCGGACCTGCCCAAGGCCATGCACACGGTTGTCGGCAGGCCCATGGTGAATCACGTGATTGCCGCGGCCGCGGCAATCGGGCCCGAACGCGTCATCGTGGTGACTGGACCCGGAGACGAGAGGACCGCCGAAGCCGTCAGACCCGCCAGTGTCGTCATCCAGCGCGAGCCACGCGGTACGGCCGATGCGGTCAAGGCCGCGCGTGGCGCCCTTGAAGGACTGGCCGTTGACGGAGATGTCGCGGTGCTGTTCGGCGATGCGCCGACGCTGGAAGCCTGCGCCATTCACGATCTCGTGGAGGTGCGACGAGGGAGCGGTGCCGTGGCCTCGGTCCTGGGAGTCCATGTCAGCTCTGCCAACCGCTACGGCCGGCTCGTGGTGGATGCCGACGGCTCCCTCGAGAGAATTGTCGAATTTCATGATGCCGGCGAAGCCGAGCGTGCCTCGACGCTGTGCAACTCGGGGATGATGAGCATCGAGGCAGGCCGTCTCTTCGATCTCCTTGACGAGATTTCCAACGACAACACCAAGGGTGAATTCTACCTCTCCGACATTGTCGCGGTTGCCCGGCGACGCGGCCTCGCGACCGCTGTTCTGGAGACCACGGATCCCGACGATACCGTCGGCGCGGACGATCGTGCGGACCTGGCACGTTTCGAGGCGGTCATGCAGCGTCGCCTGCGCCATGCCGCCATGCTTGCCGGCTGCTCGATGGTGGCACCGGAGACGGTGTGGCTCTCCTGGGATACGGTGATCGGACATGATGTCCTGATCGAGCCCGATGTGGTGATCCGGCCGGGTGTGACGATCGGCAACGGCGCCATCATCCGCAGCTTCAGCCATCTCGAGGACTGTCATGTCGGCGATGGCGCGGTGATCGGTCCCTTCGCCCGGCTGCGTCCCGGAACCAGCCTCGGGACCAACACGAGAATCGGCAATTTCGTCGAGATCAAGGCCTCGACGCTGGAGTCGGGCGTGAAAGCGAACCACCTGGCCTATGTCGGCGATGCCGAAGTCGGTGCCGGGACGAATCTCGGCGCCGGAGCCGTGATCTGCAACTATGACGGGGTGACCAAACACCCGACGCGGATCGGCAAGGGAGCGTTCATCGGGTCCAACGCCTCCCTGGTGGCGCCGCTCACCATCGGCGACGGCACGATCGTCGGCGCAGGCAGCACGATCACACGGGATGTCGGCGACGATGCGATGGCCCTCGAACGGGCGCCGCAGACGGTTCGCGACGGCGTGGCGTCCCGGTGGCGCCGCAGCAAGTCAGGCAGCGGGAGCTGACAGGCCATGTGCGGGATCATCGGCTATCTCGGGAGCGGCGAGGCTGTCCCGGTTCTCCTCGACGGACTGCGCCGGCTCGAGTATCGCGGCTACGACTCGGCTGGCATTGCGGTCCTCAACCAGGCTGGAATCGTGCGTCGGCGCGAGGCAGGCAAGATCGCCAATCTCGAGGCCGCGCTGACGTCGAACGGCGTGGCCGGGGAGGCCGGGGTGGGCCATACCCGATGGGCGACCCATGGAGCGCCCACGCGCAGGAATGCCCACCCTCACATGACCGGGCGTGTTGCCGTCGTCCACAACGGCATCATCGAGAACTACCGCGCTCTGCGCGACGACATGCGCGCCAGGGGGCGCTGTTTCGAGTCGGATACGGACACCGAGGTGGTCGCCCACCTGTTTGACGCGTTGCTGGAGGAAGAGGGGGCCCCGGCGGCGGCGATGACCGCCCTGATGGACCGTCTCGAAGGCATGTTCGCCCTTGTCCTTCTCGTCGAGGGCGACGATGTGGTGCTCGCCGGAGCACGGCGGGGAGCGCCGCTTGCGGTGGGTTGGGGCGAAGGCGGTCTCTTCCTTGCGTCCGATGCCATTGCCCTTGCCGGTCACACGCGCAAGGTCTCCTACTTGGAAGAAAACGACCTCGCGCTTGTTCGCCGAGACGGTATCGAGATACTCGACACGGATGGTCGTCCCGTGGAACGCCCGGTGGTGGATACAGAACTCTCCGGCGCGGTGATCGGGAAGGGGAACTACCGGCATTTCATGGAGAAGGAGATCCATGAGCAACCGGTGGCCGTTGGCGAAACCCTGGGCCGCTATCTCGACCCCGAGGCGGGCTCGATCACAGTTCCCGGCGCGTCCCTCGGTCCCGGCACTGTTGAACGGATGACCCTGATCGCCTGTGGCACGGCCTACTACGCCGCTCTTATCGGCAAGTACTGGCTCGAACGACTTGCCAGGCTGCCCGCCGACGCCGATATCGCCTCGGAGTTCCGCTATCGCCAGGCGCCGATGGTCGAGAACAGTCTCGGCGTCTTCATCTCGCAGTCGGGAGAGACCGCCGACACCCTGGCCGCCATGCGCTATGTCCGTGGTCTCGGCAGGACTGTCCTCGCGGTCACCAACACCGAGACCAGCACGGTGGCAAGGGAGGCGGACCTCGTGCTCGCCACCCATGCCGGGCCCGAGATCGGTGTGGCGGCGACCAAGACCTTCACCTCCCAGGTCGCTGTCCTCTTCTGTCTTGCCGTGGCGACGGCGCGTGACCGCGGGGCCATTGACGATGATGAGGTCGCCCGCCTTGCCGGTGTGCTGACCACGTTGCCGTCAACACTGGCCCGCGTCATCGCCATGGAGGAGGAGTTCCGGCGGATTGCCTGGGACATCGCCGAGTCGCGCCATGTTCTCTACCTCGGCCGCGGCACGTCCGCCGTCATTGCCATGGAGGGAGCGCTGAAGCTCAAGGAGATCAGCTACATTCACGCGGAGGCGCATGCCGCGGGAGAGATGAAACACGGGCCGATCGCGCTGATCGACGAGCACGTTCCAGTCATCGTCGTTGCCCCGGGCGACGACCTCTTCGACAAGACGATGTCCAACGTGGAGGAAGCGAGGGCGCGAGGCGGCAGAATCACCCTCATTACCGATGAGACCGGCGCCGCCGCTGCGGAACCCGTCGCCGACAGGATGGTTGTCCTGCCAACCGTCGACACCCTTGTCACGCCGCTCGTTCACGCCATCCCGGTGCAGATGATCGCCTACCACGCTGCCATGCGCAAAGGCACGGATGTCGATCAACCGCGCAATCTCGCCAAGAGCGTCACGGTGGAATAGGCGGTCGCCTCAGTCTGTCACCGGCCCGATGGCCCTTGCGATACGGCTCATTGCCGTCGTCACCATGGTGCGGGGACAGGCAAGATTGAGGCGCACGAATCCCCGCGCCGTGGCGCCAAAGTCACTTCCCGCCTGAACGAGCAATCCCTGTCCGTTGATCAGACGGTCCATGAGGTCCTCCTCGTCAAGGCCGGTTCGGGTCGTGTCGAGCCACTTCAGGTAGGTGGCCTCGGCTTTCACCGGAACCACCAAGCCGGCGAGTTCCCGGGCGCACCAGTCGTCAACGAACGCCATGTTGCCGGCAATGTGATCGAGAAGCGCGTCAAGCCAGGCGCCGCCGTGGGCGTAGCCGGCGAGAGCGGCTGCCCGGGAGACCGGATTGACACCCCATTCTCCGTTCCCGCCGACGGCATCCTCGAACCGTTCGCGAAGCCCTCGCGATGGAATGACGAGATTGCTGAGGCCCAGGCCGGCCAGGTTCATCGTCTTGGAAAGGCCGTTTGCCGCCACCACCTCGATGTCAAGACCGTCGCAAACCGACAGGAACGGCACCAGACGACCCGGGGGCAACACGAGATCGCCGTGAATCTCGTCGGCGAAGACCATCACCCGGTATCGCGCGGCGATGTCCGCAAGGCGGTGAAGCTCGTCCGCCGTGAAGTTGCGCCCGGTCGGGTTGTGGGGATTGCACAGGATGAACAGCCGTGTGGCGGCATCGCGGCAGGCACCCTCGAATGCCTCGAAGTCGATGGCATAGGAGTCCCCGTGGCGCATCAGTCGACTGGAGATGACACGATGGCCGTTGAGGGTGATGGCATCGAGAAAGGGCGGGAACGCAGGCGTCATCACCACGATGCCGGAATCCGGCGGCAGGAAGGCGCGAATCAACTGGAAGAGCGACGGGAGGACGCCGTGGTGGGTCACCACCCACTCCGGGCTGATGGCATGGTGATGACGTTCCATCTGCCAGGCGGCAACGGCTTCGACGTAGGCGTCTCCGGCCATTGTGTAGCCGAAAATGCCGTGTTCGACACGCTCCGCCATCGCCTTCAGGACCGGATCCGGCGCCGGAATCTCCATGTCGGCGATGGACATCGCCAGCAGGGGAGGACCGCCATCTGCCGCCGCCCGTGCCCACTTGGCGGCACTCGTACCGCGCCTGTCGATCACCTGGTCAAAGTCGAATTCCGTCATTCCCATTCACGCCGTCGGGGTCTACATTCGCCCTGCCGATACGCCGTCCGTCCTTTCTTTTGAACCTTGCGAGGATTTCCCATGCAACTCAGTGACGCAACCCTGTTTCGCCAACAGTGCTACATAGATGGCGCCTGGTGCGACGCCGATTCACGCGACACCATCGATGTCAGGAATCCGGCCACCGCCGGTGTGCTCGGAACCATTCCCCGGATGGGTACGGCCGAGACCCGAAGGGCCATCGAGGCTGCGGCTGCGGCACTGCCGGCCTGGAAGGCGAAGACAGCGAAAGAGCGGGCATCGGTGCTGCGTCGCTGGTTTGAACTGATGCTCGAGAACCAGGAGGACCTGGCGCAGCTCATGACCCTCGAACAGGGCAAGCCCCTGGCCGAGGCTCGTGGCGAGATCGCCTATGCGGCAAGCTTCATCGAGTGGTTTGCCGAAGAGGGCAAGAGAGTCTACGGCGAAACCGTTCCCCAGCATCTCGCTGATCGCCGCATCCTTGTGCTGCGCGAACCCGTCGGCGTTGTGGGTGCGATCACGCCCTGGAACTTTCCTTCGGCCATGATCACGCGCAAGGCGGGACCGGCTCTCGCCGCAGGCTGCACCATCGTCTGCAAGCCGGCGACCGAAACACCCTATTCGGCCTTCGCTCTCGCAGAACTTGGTGAACGCGCCGGATTGCCGAAAGGCGTTCTCAACGTCCTGACCGGCAAGTCGGCGGAGATCGGCAGCGAACTCACGGGCAATCCCGTGGTCCGCAAGATCACCTTCACCGGCTCCACGGAGATCGGCAAGATGCTGATGGAACAGGCGGCATCCACGGTCAAGAAGGTCACCATGGAGCTGGGAGGCAATGCGCCTTTCCTGGTGTTCGACGATGCCGATCTCGATGCCGCGGTCGAGGGCGCCATGCAGTCGAAGTTCCGCAACATGGGGCAGACTTGCGTGTGCGCCAACCGGATCTATGTCCAGTCCGCGGTCCACGATGCCTTCGCCGAAAGACTCGCGGCACGGGTAGCCGAGATGAAGGTCGGCAATGGCCTCGATGAGGGCGTCGTGCAGGGGCCGCTGATCAACCAGGCTGCGGTCGACAAGGTGGAAGAGCACATCGCCGACGCCTCGGCGAAGGGCGCACGCGTCCTCGTTGGCGGTCAGCGTCACGCGCTCGGCGGCACCTTTTTCGAGCCGACGGTCATGGCCGACGTCAATCCGCAGATGCTCGTGGCGCGCGACGAGACCTTCGGTCCCCTGGCGCCACTCTTCCGGTTCGAGCGCGAGGACGAGGCGGTGTCCCTCGCCAACGACACGGAATTCGGCCTTGCCAGCTATTTCTATGCCCGTGACATCGGCCGTATCTGGCGTGTCAGCGAAGGCCTCGAGTACGGCATCGTCGGCGTCAACACCGGCATCATCTCCACCGAGGTGGCGCCCTTCGGCGGAGTCAAGGAATCCGGCATCGGGCGCGAAGGCAGCCACATGGGCATCGACGAGTACGTTGAATCCAAGTACGTCTGCGTTGCCGGCCTCGACAGCTGACACGGATCCTCCGATGGGTTCCTTCGACTACGATCTCGTCGTCATTGGTGGCGGCTCCGGAGGGGTGCGCGCTGCGCGGTTTTCGGCGGCGGCAGGCGCCCGCGTGGCGATTGCCGAAGAACGTGACTGGGGTGGGACCTGCGTCAACGTGGGGTGCATTCCCAAGAAGCTCTTCGGGTATGCCGCCCATTACAGTGAGGAGTTCCGGGATGCCCGGCGCTTCGGCTGGTCGTCCATGGCGCCCGGCTTCGACTGGCCGACGCTGCGTGACAACAAGACGACCGAGATCTCCCGGTTGAACGGCATCTACGTCGACATGCTGAAAGACGCCGGCTGCAGTGTCCTCGAGGGCCGCGCCCGTCTCGCCGGTCCCCATGACGTTGAGATCGACTCGAAACGCGTTCAAGCCGCGAACATTCTCGTTGCGACAGGCGGCTGGCCGTATGTACCGGACATCCCCGGCAGGGAACACGCCATCACGTCGAACGAGTGCTTCTTTCTCGATGACCTGCCGGCGAGCATCGTCATCGTCGGCGGCGGTTACATCGCCGCGGAATTCGCCGGGATCTTTCACGGCCTTGGTCTTCATGTCACACAGCTCTACCGGGGAGAGCTCTTCCTGCGCGGCTTCGATGACGACATCCGGCGCCATCTCGCCGGGGAAATGCGGACGAAGGGGATCGATCTGCGGTTCTCCAGCGATGTGGCGGCCATTGCCCGGGTGGACGGCGGGTTTTCCGTCAGCCTTGCCGACGGAACCTGCCTGAAAACCGGCCTCGTGATGTATGCCACCGGCCGCCGGCCGCTCACCTCCGGTCTCGGGCTCGAGGAGGCCGGGGTGACCGTCAACGACAACGGCACGATTCCGGTTGACGACCACTTCCGCACGAACGTGCCGTCGGTCTTCGCCATCGGCGATGTTCTCGGCCGCTATGAACTGACGCCGGTGGCGACCACCGAGGGCATGGCGGTGGCGGCCACGCTCTTTGGCGACGGGCCGAAGAGCGTCGACTACACGAACATCCCCTCGGCCGTCTTCTGCCAGCCGGAACTGGCCACGGTGGGCCTGACAGAATCGCAGGCGCGCCAGCGTCATGGAGATGGCGTCAACATCTACATGGCGCGTTTCAGGCCCTTGCGCCACACGATTTCCCTGAACAACGAGAAGATCCTGATGAAGCTCGTCGTCGCCTCCGCCACGGACCGCGTCGTCGGTGTTCACATGGTGGGACCTGATGCCGCCGAGATCCTGCAGGGATTTGCGGTTGCCCTGAAGGCGGGCGCCACCAAGGCCGATTTCGACGCCACGGTCGGCATCCATCCCACCAGTGCCGAGGAATTCGTCACCATGCGCCAGAAGGCGGCGTGACAGTGAAGACGTGGTGCCGGGTGCGGGACTCGAACTCGCGACCTACCGCTTACAAGGCGGTTGCTCTACCAACTGAGCTAACCCGGCCCTCGCCGCTACGTAGCACGGGTCGACGCCTCTTGTGAAACACTGCCGGACGAAGACGCAGTCACGCGCTTCGGCCGCGCCACCCTGTCAATTCATGGAGGCATGTTCGCAAGCACGAGAGCTTCGACACAAGTGAGTGTCCTGTGGAATTCGCGATCGAGCCGGAAGTGACGCACTGCGACCGGCGCACGGGTCCACGCAAGTGCCGGCACGATGGTGATGAACGGGCACAGGAGCCGGGATGTCGTCCGCGGGTCTCGTTCCCGTGGAGTGGTCGAAGGCGAGGCAGGTAGTCCTCACACAGGATTCGAAGGTGTGTCGTGAAGCACGTTCCGGCCACCGTCTCGCATGGAATCGAAGGCAGGGGTTGCAGCCAGCCTGGGCAACGGACCCGGAGGTCGAGCGAATAACGGATCGGAGACAATGCCAATCGATGAATTTTCCTTGAAAATACGGAATTGAATTGAGGATTTTCCAGGAATATGCTCGCGTATGATCATCGATCGACCCGTCGCCCGCGATCGCATCCACGAAGCGTTCTCCGTCCATCCCGCGGTCGCCCTGACCGGACCGCGCCAATGCGGCAAGACCACACTCGCCCGCATAATTGCAGCTGCTGATCCTGAGGGAAGCACGTTTTTCGATCTTGAGAGCGCGGTGGACCGTCGGCGACTGCAGGCGCCGGAGAGGACATTGGCGGGCCTCACCGGACTCGTGGTCATCGACGAGATACAGCGCGAGCCAGCGCTGTTCGAGACGCTTCGGGTCCTTGCTGATCGGCCCGACAATCCGGCACGGTTTCTCATGCTCGGGAGCGCATCGCCGGCGCTGATTGCGGGAATCTCGGAGTCCCTGGCCGGGCGCGTCGGGATTGTCAATCTGGGCGGATTCGATCTCTCGGAGGTCGATCCGGACTCGTGGCGCACCCTCTGGCTCCGTGGCGGTTTCCCGCGTGCATACCTCGCACCGCACGACCGCGCCTCCACGGTGTGGAGGCGCAGCTTCGTTCAGACGTTCCTCGAGCGTGACATCCCCCAACTCGGCATCACCGTCCCGGCGGAGACCCTTCGAAGGTTCTGGACGATGCTGGCCCACTATCACGGTCAGGTGTGGAACGCGGCGGAGTTCGCCCGAGCGCTTGGCTCGAGCGAAGGTACGGCACGAAGGTACTTCGACATCCTGACGGGCGCGTTCATGGTACGAGCGCTCCCTCCCTGGTTTGCGAACATCCGCAAGCGTCAGGTCCGCTCACCCAGGATCTACGTGCGCGATACGGGGCTGCTCCACACCCTCCTCACAGTGGACACGGGCGATGAGGTCGCCGGCCACCCCAAGGTGGGAGCCTCTTTTGAAGGTTTCGCGGTGGAGCAGATCGCGAGTGTGTTCGGAACGAGCGGAGTGTATTTCTGGGCAACGCACGGCGGTGCAGAACTCGATCTGCTCGTCATGCGCGGCGGGAAGCGCTACGGCTTCGAGTGCAAGCTCGCCGACGCTCCCGGCACTACGCGCTCCATGCGAGTAGCCCTGAACGACCTGGAGCTGGAGCACCTCTGGGTGGTGTACCCCGGACACGAGGCGTACCCGCTTGATGACCGGATCTCGGTGCTGCCGATCGCGGACATCCAGGCTCTGGCGTGGCGCTGACTCATTGTGAACAACCCTGTTTCAACTTCCCGGGCATGACTGGTAAACTGTTATCGTCAGCGTACATTCGGTTGTCAGGGCGCGTGTGACGATAACGCATTCTTGGGGAGGAGACGACATGACCGGACAGGACGTCCATCTTGACCAGACACTGAGGATCTTTGCCGGACAGAAGGGCGTGACACGGCGCGACTTCCTGGAGCGGGCGGTCGCTTCGGGAGTGACGATCGCGGCTGCCACGGCGATGTGGAGTGAATCGGCGCGCGCCGCACAGGTCCGGGGCGGGCACATCGTCACGGCGGCGGGCGACGGGCAATCGGCCGACTCGTTCATCATCGGCCACGCCGGCAACTCGCACCAGACCGCCCTTACGGAGACCTTCCGCAGCAAGCTGGTCGATGCGCGAAGCGATGGCGGCCTCGATCCCATGCTGGCGACGGAGTGGGATGCATCGGACGCCGGCGCGACCTGGACCTTCAAGTTGCGCCAGGGCGTGGAGTTCCACAACGGCAAGACGCTTGATGCCCAGGACGTGATCGATTCGATGAACGTCCACCGGGGTCCCGACTCGCAGTCGGGCGGCGCGTCGATGATGGCGATCGTGGCCGACATCCGGTCGGACGGCGACGACGTGATCTTCGAGCTCAGCGAGCCCGCAGCCGACTTCCCCTACTATCTGGCGCAGTACCTGTTCCAGGTGGCGCCGTCGGTGGACGGCGAGGTCGACATGTCGGGTGTCGGCACCGGCGCCTACGTCATGCAGGAGTACGAGCCGGGTGTGCGCGGCATCGGGGAGCGGTTTGCGAACTACTTCCTGGAGGACCAGGGCTTCTTCGACTCCTTCGAGCATCTCTCGGTGAAGGATCACGCCGCGCTCTCTTCGGCGCTGGCCAGCGATTCGGTCCAGGCGGTGTGGCCGGTCGAGCCGAAGACCGCGGATCTTCTGGCGCAAAACGCGGGCGTCAGCATCCTGAGTGTCTCCGGCGGCTCGACCATCACGATGCCGATGCGCGCGGATACCCCACCGTTCGACAATCTCGATTTTCGGCTGGCCATGAAGTATCTGGTTGATCGTGAACAGATGCGCGACGTGATCTTCAACGGCCATGCATCGCTGGCGAACGATCACCCGGTTGCGCCCTTCGACCAGTTCTTCAACCCCGCCATTGCGCAGCGCGGGTTCGATCCGGACAGGGCGAAGCACCATCTCGAGAAGGCCGGTTACGGCGGCGAGACGATCGAGATTCATGCCTCTGCCGCGGCGTTCAGCGGTGCGGTCGATTCCGGTGTCCTCTTCGCCGAGAACGCCAAGCAGGCCGGGTTCAACCTCGAGGTCGTGCGCCAACCCGTCGACGGATACTGGGCGGATGTCTGGGGTACGGTGCCCTTCTCCTACTGCTACTGGAACGCGCGTCCGACCCCGGACCTGATGCTCACGCTGGCCTACATCTGCGATGCGGCATGGGGCGACTCATACTGGTGTGACCGCGAGTTTACCGATCTGGTGGCGGCCGCGAGGACCGAGCTCGACACCGAAAAGCGCAAGCTTCTCTATGCCGATGTGCAGCTGATCCTGCACGAGCGCGGCTCGACCATCGTGCCTTTGTTCCAGAACCTGGTGCATGGCGTCCGCGACCGGGTCGATACCGGCGGGGACGTCCTTGGCGCAGCGCCTTTCGACACCTACCGCATGTTCCGGAAGTGGTCGTTCAGGGACGGCACCGCCTGAAGCGCAGGTCAGGCGGCTCCGGTGGTCAGAAGGGACGGCTGAACAGCATCCTTCGGGCCGGAGTTCCCCATGGGCCCCCCGGCCCCGTCCTTCCTGTGGCCGGGGACCGTTGCGATCCCTCCGGCTTCAGGTCGGCCAACGGTGCGGACGGTGTGATTGCTCGGGCATCAGACGCGCGAAGAGCGCCGCGCCGCCCCTCGTCAATGGGTGCGGATCTCGTGGAGCGCGATGGCGGCGGCGCTTGCCACGTTGAGACTGAGTTCACGGCCCGGGGTGGCGATGCTCACCAGCTGATCGCAAGTCCTGGCAACGAGACGGCGCAGGCCGCTCCCCTCGGCGCCGAGGACCAGGACGGCGGGGAGTGGCACCGGCGCCTGGCCCAGGGTGAGGGGAGCTTCGGCGTCGAGGCCGGTGATCCAGAAACCGCGTTTCTTGAGGTCGTCGAGGGCGCGGGCGATGTTGGAGACACGCACCAGGGGCACCCATTCGAGGGCGCCGGAGGCGGCATTGGCGAACGCCGCCGAAGGGGGTGGCGCATGCCGTTCCTGCATGACGACCGCCGCCGCGCCGAAGGCCGCAGCCGATCGCATGATGGCGCCGGCATTGCGGGGATCGCTGATGCGGTCGAGAACCACGACGACGTCGGCCGATCCGGGAATGTCGCGGATGGCGAGGTCCGGCAGCGGATGGACGAGCAGCGCCGCCCCCTGGTGGCGGGTGTCGCCGTCGAGGAGGGCGGCAATCGACGATGACGTCATCGCGTCACAGGTCGTCGTGTCGCGGCGTTGCGCGAGGAGCGGTTCCAGCCGCTCAAGCATCTCGCGCGTGGCTGCGAGGCGCACCACGCGCCGCCGCGGATTGGCGAGTGCCGCTGCCACCGGGTGGTGCCCGTGAATCCACAGCGGCCTCGCGAACTTTTGTTGTGCCGGGTGCTTGCGGACCATGGCGTTGTGCTATATATGAGCGCTCCACCAATTGGAAATCCGGCGTGGTCGTCAACGGTGCAGGAGGCACTGCCCTTGTTGCGCGGCTGCTGTCGGGTTGATCGTGTCGCGAAACCTATCATCAGCAGTACATGTTGCCCGGAGGGATGCCTGAGCGGTTAAAAGGGACGGGCTGTAAACCCGTTGGCTATGCCTACGGTGGTTCGAATCCACCTCCCTCCACCATTCCATGGTTCAGGGGGACGGTTGCGGGCCTCGACGAGGCGGGTGTAGCTCAGTGGCAGAGCCCCAGCCTTCCAAGCTGGTTACGCGGGTTCGATTCCCGCCACCCGCTCCACGCTCCCCGGACCCGGGACCATGATGTGATAACCAGGAACACCCTCCTCGTGAGGGAGGGTTATTGACCAGGAGAGGTCGAGAAGGATGGCCAAGGAGAAGTTTGAGCGTACGAAGCCGCATGCGAACATTGGAACGATTGGGCATGTGGATCACGGCAAGACGACGCTGACGGCGGCGATCACGCGGATTCTGGCTCGCACGGGTGGTGCGA